>Ga0209542_10001052_pt1 | contig 65807 bp, 72 predicted proteins | sample RifCSPhighO2_01_FD_184028 | JGI IMG/M metagenome (GOLD analysis project Ga0209542, IMG submission 184028) | Soil microbial communities from Rifle, Colorado - Rifle CSP2_plank highO2_0.1 (SPAdes) (version 2) | ecosystem: Environmental > Terrestrial > Deep subsurface > Rock core/Sediment ...
TTGAACCAGAGGAGTCATATGAAAAAGTTGGGGTGACCAATAATGTTGTTTTTCCGTGCGGTATGACTCTAAAAGATGGTTTGCTCTACATATATTATGGCGCGGCAGACAGTGTTGTCGGAGTTGCGACCATAGAGCTTGGTGTTATACTAAAAGCTTTGATAAGGAATATTGAGAAGAGAAAATAATATTTATGAAAAAAAATGAACTTACAGAGGAAGAAAAAAGGGTAATTATTGACAAGGGGACGGAAGCGCGTTTTACGGGGGAATATGTTAATAATAAAGCTAACGGAATGTATGTCTGTCGGCAATGCGATGCTCCCTTATATACTTCCAAACAAAAGTTTGAATCAACTTGCGGCTGGCCAAGTTTTGATGATGAAATCCCCGCCGCAGTTCACAAGAACCTGGATACTGATGGAATGCGCACCGAAATAACTTGCGCCAAGTGCGGCGGACATTTAGGGCATTTATTTACCGGTGAAGGTTTAACCGAAAAAAATATCCGGCATTGCGTAAATTCAATATCCATGAAATTCATTTCCGAGAGCGAAGGTTCCTGAAATATAATTTTTCGCAGGGGTTTTGAGCGCGACGGCGCGAAAACTTCAGGATTTTTCAAGCTTCGAAAAATCCGTACCGTAGAAAAGTTGATATTTCAGGAAATTAAAACATATGATTAAAAAAATAATATTAGCAGGAGGTTGTTTTTGGGGTTTAGAAGATCTTATCCGAAAACAGCTGGGAGTTGTAAATACGACAGTCGGTTATACGGGCGGCAATATCGTAAATCCGACCTACGAAAACCATGAAGGCCATGCGGAAGCGGTGGAAATAGAGTATGATGACCAGATTACGTCATATAAAAAATTATTAGAATTTTTCTTTCAAATACATAATCCGACTACGCTTAATCAGCAGGGCAACGATAGAGGGACGTCTTATCGGTCGGCAATTTTCTTCGCAAACGATGAAGAAAAAAAAGAATCAGAGAATTTTATAGACATTGTAAATAAATCTGGACGCTGGAAAAACCCAGTAGTTACAAGCCTAGAATCACTTTCTAAATTTTATCCGGCTGAAGACTATCATCAAGACTATTTGGAGAAAAATCCCGGAGGATACACTTGTCATGCGATTTATTTCGATAGTTATTTATAGTAGAATATTTACATGACAGAGTTTTTGGAATCGTTGCGCCTTCTTATTCAAGATCATCGATCGCTCGAATATAGTATCATTTTTTTAGGGACAGTATTTGGTGGCGAACTGGCCCTATTTTCTTTAGGCTTTTTAGTGGCTCAGGGCGTGGTGTCCACCTTGCCAGCAGTAATAGTGGGCTTTATCGGCTCTTTCTTTCCCAACATTTTATGGTTTTGGCTCGGTAAGACGAATATGGCCGAGAAAATAGTTACGCACCGCTATGCTCATACGACCGCTTCGAGTATCACAGAAGCAGTCCAACTTGCCAGTAAAAACAACCATCTAATGGCGATAATTATTGCCAAATTTATGGTCGGCACACCTGTCATACTCACGCTCTATGTCAGCAAGACAAAACTTCGCTTCAAAGAATTTATGGGTTACCAGAGTATCGCCCTTCTCCTCTCGCTTCTTTTTCTCATACCTATTGGTTTTCTTTCAGGGCTCGGGTTTACTTACTTTTCTAGGATTCTGGAAAATATATACGCGTCGATAGGTTTTTTTCTGTTGATAATTATCGTTATTATTATGATCCAAACGTGGATAAAGAAAAAATTTGCTAAAAGTTTTTTGGTCAATGAAGACAAGACAGTTTTATGATATAATGAGTCTATGCAAATAAATCTACAAAGCAAAAATATGGAACTGACATTGGCGATACATGACTATGTGATAAAGCGGATCACCAATTTAGAAAAATTACTCTCTAAAATTGAAGAGAAGGGAGCGGAAGCCGTAGTTCATTTTGAAGTTGCAAAAAATACAAATCATCATAAGTCGGGTCCTGTTTTTCATGCCGATTGCCTAATCAACATAAAAGGGGAAAAATTTTATGGGAGCGCTGACGAAGAAGATTTGTATGCCGCGATAGATAAAGTAAAAGAAAATCTTTTTAGAGAAATTAGTAAAAACAAAGACCGCCGGCAGACACTCTTTAAGCGCGGAGCGGCCAGCATCAAAAAAATGCTGAAAGGTCTTTCTAAGAGGAATCCGTTCACTTCGAGGTATTAACTTTGTAGTCTGTTTCTTTTCCTCCTTCAAGTATTACTTTTTCTATCACGAATTTATTATTTTCTAATTTAGCTTTTGTGATTATTATTCTTTTACCGTTCTTGAAAAAGAAAGTTCTGGGCCAGACGGCATAAGCTCGGAATTTGTTGTAATTTTTTACCGGGTCGCCGTTTAGATCGATGAGCCCATCTTCTTTTTTGATTTTTTTGCAAACGGAAGCAAGGCTTCCGTTTTGAGGGACTGTTTTTATTTTTCCTTCCATAATATCCGGCAGGATTTTAACCAGTAGCTCGCCTCCAATTTTTATCAAACGCTTGCGCAAATTCAGAGCTTTTTCATCTGGAAATATTGAAACTTTTTCTTGGGCAATAATTGTGCCGGCGTCCATTTTGTATTCCATTTGCTGGATAGTTACGCCGGTTTCCACGTCGCCGTTTAAGATGACAGATTCCACCGGAGATGCACCCCGATATTTCGGAAGGAGCGAGTAATGGATATTAATTGAGCCGAATTTGGGCATGTTTAGAATTTCCTCCGGTATTATTTTTCCGTAAGCGACGACGATAAATAGGTTAATTTGGAAATAATTTTTACTTTCACGCATATTTTCCTGCTGGAAAATTGCTTTTCTCGGCTCGCCAGCCTGCGAAGAGGTCGTAAAAACTATTTCTAAATCTCCCTTATCTAATTTTTCCGGCTGGACGTATGGAATCTTATTAACTTCTGCCCAGACTTTGACTGCCGGGGGAGTGACCAGCATTTTACGCCCTTGAGGTTTGTCTGGCGAGGTAATAACAAGTGAGGGAATGTAGCCATTCTGTTTTAATATTTCCAAAGTCTCGGAAGCCACATCCGGTGTACCCCAAAATGCAAATTTTAAATTATTACGCATGTTGTTTGGGCAGTTCTTCTTTTATCTCTTTGGCGTGGTCGATAAAAAGTATTCCGTTTAAGTGATCTGTCTCGTGCTGGAGAATCTGCGCCAAAAGTCCCGATGCGCCTCTCACGAATTTTTTACCTTTCTCGTCATAAGCTGTTAACATCACCTTTTTTGACCTAAAGGTCTTGCCGTAAAGTGGGCGAACAGAAAGACAGCCCTCCGGCATCCATTCTTTTTCACGAGAAAATTTGGAAATTTTTGGATTGATAAAAACAAAATTCTTGATTTTTTCTTTAGTTTCCTCGCCGGAGGCGAGTTCGCCTTTAGTAGAAACTATATTATTTTGATTTAACAGTCTTTCTTCTCTATTTCCGGCAAAATCCTTTGCAAATATTTTGCCGGAGACAATAAAAATTCGCAACAGATATCTGATTTGTGGCGCCGCTATGGCTACACCGTCGTCTTGGCTCTTGAGCGCTTCGGACATTTCCTTCAATACTTTTTTTATTTTAGCTGTTTTGATGTCATGCACAGGAACCTCGTGGGCAATCTGCCGTAAAACCCCGCCCGCCTCGCTACGCGAAGCGTTGCGGGCAGGCTTTTCATTTGCTTGTAAAATCTTTCTCATCTTTGATTTCTATTTAAGTTCCTTCAAGTATTCTAAAAGTTTATTTAATTTTACAGTATCTTGAGATCTATTTCCCATATCTCGCACGATTATGGAATTATCTAATGCTTCCTTAACTCCAAAAATAAGCGCATAGGGGATATTGAGCTTCTCAGCAATTGCTAGCTGGGAACCCAAGCTATCTTTAGAAAGTGATTGATTGATGGGAATATGAGCCTTGCGTAGTATTTCAATTACATTCAAGCTTTTTAATTTTGCTTCGGAGCCGAGCTGGATAAAATAAATTTTTGGTTTCCTTAATATGCGAGGCGAAAGCTTTTTATACCATGGCGACTCTACCACCCTATCCACTCCGATTGAAAAACCCACAGCCGGAACATCTTTTTTTCCGCCAATCTGTCTTGCCAAGTAATCATATCTTCCACCGGAAGCCACTTGCACCGGTAATCCATTTTGTTCTTTACTTTCTATATAAACCTCAAAAACCGTGCGAGTGTAATAGGAAAGTCCGCGCACTAAATTTTTATTTATATTGTATGGTATATTCATTTCCTCTAGATATTCCAATACTTCTTTGAAATGTTTTTTACAAGAAGGACACAGAAATGAAACAGAATCTGGAGCTCTTTCATTTATTTCTTTTGTTTTTTCTTCCTTTGAGTCTAGGATTCTAAGCGGGTTTATTTTCAAGCGCTCTCTGTCCATACTCGGAAGTTGATTCAGATGTTTTTTGTAGTAACTTGTAAGTTCTTTAATATATCCATTTCGGCACTCTTTGTCGCCGATGGAATTGATATCAACAGAAAGATTCTCGGCTCCAGCCTCTTCTAAAATACTCATACCAGCCTTAATTACCAGCGCCTCCATAATGCTTTTGTCACTTCCCAATGAGTCTAAATCAAATTGCCAAAACTGCCTGTAGCGTCCGCGCTGGGGCTTGTCATGTCTGAAGACTGGACCATATTGATACAACATCACTGGCTGGGGCATGCTTTGCATTCCGTGCTCGATATACGCGCGTATTAGCGGTGCGGTATGTTCTGGTCTTAGCGCCAAATGATCTCCGCCTTTAGTCTTCAGCGTATACATTTCTTTATCTATAATGTCTGTGCCTTCGCCTATACCCGCAGTAAAAATTTCTTCTTTTTCCAACATTGGGGTTTCAATCGGCTTGAAACCGTAATACACTGCCACCTCCTGCGCCTTTTCAAAAAATCCTTGAAAGGAATAATATTCTTCGTTCATTAAATCCCTCATTCCCTTGGGTGATGATACTTCTACCATTTTATTTTTATTCGCACGATCTTTTATTTTTTTCATGATTTATTTTGTTTGTTTATTCTGATTGTTTATATTGGCCTGGCAATATATCCATACTTTTTATTGGCAACAAACGTAAAAATGCTCTTCCCGTAATAAGTTCTTTTTTTAACGGTCCCCAATATCTTGAATCAGAACTAGCACTTCTATTATCGCCCATTACAAAATATTCATCACCCTTTAATTCAGAATGCGCAGTATTATTGGCGACATTTTTTACATAAGGCTGTTCAAGTGCAAACCCCTCGGGGTGCTCTAGGTTGGTTATGGTTACAACACTGCCCTTTATATCAACTATTTCTTTCGGAAGGCCGATTATTCTTTTGACAAAAAATTTCTTTTGGTCATTTGGGTATCGAAAAATAATCACATCATTTCTTTTAGGATTGTTTAATCTGTAAGATATTTTATCTATTATCAAGTAATTTTTATTCTCCAAAGCAGGGAACATAGAAGAGCCCGAGACGACAAATGGCTCCGCTATAAAAATGCGAACCGGAACGACAATCAGGAGCGCCATTACTGCAAAACGTACAAGTTCCCAAAAAGATTGCGCGGCAGTTTTATCTTGAGTTTTTTCTTCTTCCACTGTTCTAATATAGCACGAAAAACCCTTGACATAGCATAAAATTATGTATTATTATATAAAAATGAAACTAGTAGTTGGCTTGGGAAACCCCGGCAAAGAATACGAAAATACCAGGCACAATACCGGGCGGATTATGGTTGGAATTATTGAAAAAAAATTAGAAGATAAAATTCAGAAAAACAAAATTAAGTTTGTTATGCCCGATACTTTTATGAATAATTCCGGAAAAGCCGTAGCTCCCTTAATAAAAACAAAAAAAGATTTGGAAAATCTTGTCGTTGTCCATGATGATATTGATTTACCATTAGGAAAAATAAAAATTTCTTTTAACCGCTCCTCTGGCGGACATAATGGTTTGAATTCTATTATCAAGGCACTGAAAAGTCAAGAGTTTTTGCGAATAAGAATTGGCATATCGCCAGCGACTCCTTCCGGCAAAATACGAAAGCCAAAAGGGGAGAAGGCCGTACTTAATTTCTTGCTTGGTGAATATAAAAAATCAGAATTAGACGAAATTAAAAAACTTTCTAAAAAAGTAGCTGAAGCCATCGAGATGATTTTTACCAAGAGTAAAGAAAAAGCAATGAGCCTCTACAACTAACCCCATAGGCAAGACCTATGGGGTTAAGTGTTACTTTTCTTTATATTTCAACCAGGCAAAAATTTCTCTCTCGAAGGAATTTTTAGAAGAGAAGTATTTAGGAAACTCTTTTTTATCAAGAATTTTTAATTTAAGTCGGTCCTCATTTAAATAGTCCAAGTAGCTCGAATGCTGATAGGTTTTTAAGTATATTAAAGCCCCTTTAATATTTCGTATCCCTTTTTCTTTCCATTTTGGCTCAATTAGTTTAATTGGGTTTAGGTGGATGTAGGAAAATATATATTTCAAATATCGGTCAGTACTGATATGTTGAGATTTAAATTTTCCCTCAAATAATCCACCTGTTCTTTTATATTTTTTACTGAAATACATTGAATAAGCGGTCAAAAGCTTCTGCATAAATTTACTAATTCCATTTTCCATTTTTTCTTTAATCAATAAGTGAAAATGATTTGGCATTAGACAATATACACCGATATAAACCAAAGTCTCTTCTCGGTCAAAGTCGTAAGTATTCTTCGAAATATCTCGATATATAATACTCCTTACAGAATTGCATAAATAAAACAGTTTTATAAAATGATTATAGTCTTCTTGGTCAAGAAAAATTTTCTGCTTGCTATTGCCACGATTATAAAGGTGATAATATTCATTTATTGAAAAATTTACTTTCCTGATAGACATAGTTTCATTCTAACAAAGTACAACCCCATAGGCAAGACCTATGGGGTAACGAGAATTTTCCTCGATAAAACCTACAAAATTCGCCAACCTATTTCGGACACCAGAATCCCATCAAGATGATCAATTTCTTGATATATTCCACTAAATCCTCTTAAAGTTTTTTCGTGCCAAACACCTTCCAAGTCTTGATATCTAACTTTCGTCCACAAATATCTTTTCACTAGGTATATATTTTTTAAGTCCAAGCTAAAACAATTCTCGGGATAGAAAAAAGGCATCCTTTTTTCTTTTAATGTTGGATTTACAAAAAAGTCATACTTATCTCTACTATTCCTGAGCACAATAATCCTTTTATTATAGCCAATTTGATTTGCGGCAAAACCTAACCACCTGTTCCACCATTTTGTTAATGACCTGATAACAGTTAACAACTCATCGGCAATTTTCTTTGCCTCATTAAAATCAGTAACTAGCTTGCATTTTTGATGGAGTATATTATTTGGTTCTTTTATGATTTCTTTCCTCATAGTATTATTACCCCATAGGTCTTGCCTATGGGGTAAACTAAATCTCCTTCACTGCTTCTATTATGATGCTTTTTTCGCCGTTGCGGTTGGAGACTTTACCGGAAAGAGCAATACATTTTTCGGAGACCAGAATGTTTAGGGACTCTTTGAATATGCCAGGAAAAGCTACCGCCTCTATTGAGTCAGTCAAGTCTCTGATTTTTAGGAAGGCCATCCTTTCGTTGTTTCTAGTAATTACCTGCCTTACAGTTTCTATTATTCCAGCGATAGTTATCTGTACCCCGTTGCCTATTTCCTCTTTTATTTTTTTAATATTCATATCTCGATTTTCTAATTTTTTACGGATTCGGTCCAGCGGATGCCCCGAAATATAAAGTCCCAATAATTCTTTTTCCCAAAGTAATTTCTCAGCTTGCGTTGCAGGAGGCGCACTTTTTAATTTAAATTCCGGAAGTGCTTCCGTCAGTCCGCCAAAGAGAGAAACTTGATTCTCACTTTGTTTCCCCGACTCGCGGTTATAAGAGAGCATATCTTCAAGATTAAATAAAAATATTCCACGATCACCCCAGTCGTCCATGCATCCCGCTTTAATCAATGCTTCCATGGACTTTTTATTTAAATTTTTATGCTTGATTCTATCTAAAAAGTCAGTGATTGATCTGAATTTGCCCCCGCCTGCAGAAGCTATGCCTTCAGCATTGTGGGCAGGATTTGCCTTTCGTTCCGCGATGATAGCGTCGGATATATCAGTGCCTAAATTTTTTATCGTATAAAATCCGAATCTTATTTTTTGGCTTTTATTGTTATTGTTTATTGCTGTATCCGGTTTAGCGGGCAGACAAGTAAAGCCTCCGTAACTTTCGTTGATGTGCGGAGGCAGAACTGGAATATTCATGTTTCTACACTCCTCAATAATCTGCGAGATTTTTTCTATATCACCGGACTCAGCTGTAAGAATAGATGCCATATATTCCACCGGATAATGCGCTTTCATATAAGCTGTCTGATAGGCAACCTTACCATAGCTTGCCGCATGCGCTTTATTGAATCCATATGCTTGGAAAGGTTCAAAGAGCCGCCAGAGCTTTTCTGCAAATTCTGGAGTCTGGCCATTCTTGATTATGCCCTTAGTGAATTTCTCCCTTTGAGCTGCCATTTCTTTGGGGATTTTCTTGCCGACAGCTTTGCGGAATTTATCTGCCTCTTCCCAGTTGTAGCCGGCGAGTTCTATAGCGCAAAACAGAAGGTCGTCTTGGTAGACAATCAGCCCGTATGATTCTCCCAGGAATTTTTTCATTCGCGGATCTAAATATTTCACCAGTTGTGGGTTGTGTTTGCGCTTGATATATTCAGGGATGGATTCCATCGGACCGGGGCGATATAATGCGACCATGGCGTTGATGTCATGGATTGATGTCGGTTTTAATTCTTTTAAGTATCTGGTCATACCGGCGCCGTTTAACTGAAACAGCCCCTCTGTTTTTCCTTTAGCCAATAATGCAAAAGTTTTTTTATCATCAAGCGGAATATGTTCTATGTCTATATTTACGTCATAAAATTTTTTAACCAAACTTATTGCGTCGGCTAAAATCGCTAAGTTTCTAATGCCCAGGAAATCAAATTTTAAAAGCCCTGCGTCTTCGGCGCTATACATATCATATTGGGTGATTATTTTTCCACCCTTTGGATCAAATTGCGTCGGCATGTATTCATAGACTGGAGTTGGAGCAATGACTACCCCTGCGGCATGTACAGAGATATGTCTGACGCACCCTTCTAATTTTTTAGCCAGGTCTATTATTTCCTTTGTGTCTTTTTCTTTTTTATAAGCGTCCCGTAGTTCCGGTACTATCTCCATCGCATGGTCTATGGTCATTGGCATACCTTGCGCCCCTTGTGGAATCATTTTTGAAATTCTATCGCCTACAGTGTATGGATAAGCGAGCGCTCGGGCCACATCGCGTACGGCGCCGCGAGCCATCATCGTGCCGAAAGTTCCGATTTGCGCTACTTTGTCTTCACCGTATTTTCTTTTTACATATTCAATCATTTCATCTCGGCGATTGTCGGCAAAATCCATATCAATATCAGGCGGTGAAGGACGAAATGGGTTTAAAAATCTTTCAAAAGGCAGCTTATATTCTATCGGGTCTATATTAGTAATACCCAAAAGATATGTCACTATTGACCCTGCGACCGAGCCTCTGATTGCAGTCAAAATACCATTCTTTTTAGCATAATCTAATAAATCATCCACAACCAAGAAATATGGCGAGTAGCCTTTATCAAAAATGATTTTAAGTTCATATTCTATGCGTTCTTTAATTTCTGTTTTTTCTTTTATCTTTAAATTTTGGAGTCCTAGATAGGTAAGTTCACGCAGTTTCTGATCGTAAGTTTTTCCTTTTTCAATTTTAAAATCGGGAAATACCCAGCTTCCCAGCTCTAGCTCAAGATTGCACATATCTGCAATTTTTAAAGTATTCAGAACAGCGTCCGGAATATCCTTGAAAAGTTCTTGCATTTCGTCTCCACTGACGAAGGAGTAATCGTCTTCACCAAATGAAAATTTATTTTCATCTTTTATGTCCGAATTCGTTTGGATGGAGAGCAGAGTGTCATGCGCCTTATGGTCGTCCGCGCAGGGGTAATGCGAATCAATGGTGGCGACTAGCGGGATATTTAATTTTTTGCCGAGCGCAATTATAGCATCGCGAACTTTCTCGTCATCCGGCATTTTGGAATGTTTTTGAATTTCCAGAAAATAATTTTCCTGGCCGAAAATTTCTTGATGTTCTTTAATTATCTCTAGAGCTTTCTCGTGATCTTTATTTGCCAGTGTTCGCGAGAGTTCTCCGCCCAAGCATCCAGAGAGGGCGATTATGCCTGCAGAATATTTTCGGAGGATTTCTTTGTCCATCCTCGGCTTGTAATAATATCCCTCCAAATGCGAAATTGTGACAAGCCTCATTAAATTTTTGTAGCCTTGCAAATTTTTTGCCAGTAAGGTCAAATGATATCTTTTATTATCTATACCCGGGTCTTTATCAGCTCTTCCTCGATTTGCGACATATGCTTCTACTCCGATAATCGGTTTGATGCCCGCCTTTTTTGCCAGCTTATAAAATTCAATGGCTCCATACATATTGCCGTGGTCGGTGATAGCCATCGCCGGCATATTAAATTTTTTAGCCAAGTCCACCAAATCCTCCAGCTTTGAAAGCCCGTCTAAAAGAGAATAGTGTGAGTGAGTATGGAGATGTATAAATGTAGGCTTGTTTTTTTCCATTCTCGTCATAATAGCACAAATTTGCGCTTTTTTGAGCCTATGATAAAATAGAAACATGAGTGATTTGGTATCCAAAAACCGAACAAAAGGCATAGATTATGAGAAAAACCTCCGAAAGCTTTTGGGTTGGGAGGACTCGGAAACAAATATTTTAAGAAAATCTGCAGGTATACTGAAAGGCGTGATAAAAAAATCCGGGGTTGCTTATCAGAGAGAAATGCGGAAGGAGTGGGAAAGCCGGGTAAGAAAACTTGAAAAAAGAATTAAAAAATAGTATGTACCTACTAGACTCTAACATCCTGATAGAGTTTCTTAACGGCAGTAAAAAAGAGATTGGTTGGATTACTGATGCTAAGAAAAATGGCATGTTTTTGAGTTTTTCCGTAATCAGCAGGATCGAAACTTTAAGTTTAAGCGGGTTGAATGAAGATAAAGTTCAGAACATCGAAAATTTCTTAAGCATTTTTAACGAAACATACCTGAATTCAGATATTGCAGCATTGTCTGCTCGGCTTCGAAGGAATTTAAGATTGTCTTTAGGTGATGCAATAATTCTCGCTACTGCAATATCACGAAAAATGACTTTGGTGACCAACGATCAAGCATTGATAAAAAAGGCAAAAAGTTTGGTGGAAGTGGTATCTATCTAATAAAAATCCCCAACAAGGGATAAAGCCGAATTTAACCTTTATTTCATAAGCCTTTTTGTTCTAGGCACAGACATTTGGCGGTTTAATTAATTTGTAATTTGCCAGAAATTCGTTGGGCGTTTGGCCGTTTAAACCGCAATGTTCTAAGTTGTTGTAATACATATTCCATCTTTTCAATTTAATTTGCAAACATTTGAAACTTTTGAATTTGTTTTGCTCGTAAAACTTCTCTTGATCTTCTCTATGGCTTCTCTCCACCGTGCCATTCTGGGCCGGCTTGCCTCGGTCGATTAGGTAATGGACGATATTGTGCTCCCGGCAAAACAAATCGAGCGCATGAATTGTTTTGACGGTCAAATCGCTTCTTTTGTTGGTGCTGGTATACAGATTGGTGAAAGTAGCGTGGTTGTCGGTCTTGATGGCTTGTATTCCTTGTTCAAATCTCTCCATGATGATTTTTAGAAACTTGATGGCATGAAAACTGGACTGTTCGTCGAACACCTCCAAATGTCTCCACCTGGAAGCCGTATCAATGGCTGTGTATTGAAAATATTCTTTGCCCTCAATGTGCTTCCGGGCACATACTTCACATTAATTTCAATCAGTTCTCCCGGCTGTCTTTGGGCTCGAATGTATTTGTATTTAATTCTCCTGACTCGGTACTTGCGTACCAACCCTTCCTTTTTCAAAATCTTCCCGATAGTTCGCTCGTGAACCACGACTCCCTCTTTTTCTAGCTGCCAGTGTATCTTTAAGGCGCATTTCTTTGTTTTCTTTCTGACTTCAATGATTCTTTCTTTAATCCAGATCGGTGTCTCTTTTTCCTGTGTCTTCGGTTCGGTTGATTTGGGCTCGAGAGCAGCCTCACCACCATTCTTGTACGCCGCTACCCAGCGTTCCAGGCTTCGTTTGCCGTGCGGGCATACCCGAGCCATGTCTTTCAATTTAATTTCCTTCCTCGCTACCGGCAGTACCCATCTCAACCTCTCCTCTTTGATTGTTTTAGCCATATGTATGCACATTCCTCCATTCTAGGAGAAACCGCCATATGTGTGTACACATTACCAATTTTCATTGACTTTTACCCTAAAATGTGATATACTATATAAGTAAGTGGGTTCTTTAAAAAATGAGTCGTATTCTGAAGTCAGAAGATTAGACCGCAATTATTTGTGATTTAATTCTCTGGCTTCAGACTAAGAAGTCGAGACTGTACCCGCGCTGATGCGCGATGCACTATCGCCGGCGGTTCCCGCTGGCGAACACAGATTTTCTCGCGCTCCGGCGCGGGGAGGAAAAAATGAGACAGGAAATTCGAGTAGTAGTGCACCCCAATGGGTGCACCGCGTTCACGTTCGTGAACGCGGCGGGGTACAAAATGGTGGCCTCCGACATGGGTTGGGGCCACTTTTTACAGTGGCTGTCCCTATGGGACATGCCACCGAGCTATGTTGGCTCGGTGAAAATACGAGCCAACTAGCCTCCGCCAGGGGATGTCATCGCAGTCCCTATAAATAAAATGCGTGCTCGGTTTAGCAGATCCGAGTCAAAAAAATCGCAAACATCTGAAGGGGCTGGCGCAATCGCGTCGGCCCCCTTTTTTTATTTTGTTGTTTTATTATATTTTTGATACAATGAAAGCATGAAAAGAATCAAAGTTGGCATCAATGGTTTTGGCAGAATAGGCAGGGCGTTTCTGAAGGTTGCTTGGGAGCGACCAGAGATTGAAATAGTGGCGGTAAATGATTTAGGCAATGTTGCTAATTTAGCTTATTTGCTTAAATACGATACTGTTTACAAAAAATGGGAAGAAGATATAAAAGTTGGAGGAGACAATTTAATAATTGGTGGCAAGAAAATAAAAATTCTCTCGGAAAAAGATCCGAGTCAGCTTCCGTGGAAAGCTTTAAATATTGATGTAGTTGTAGAATCAACTGGGCTTTTTACTACTTATGAAAAATCGAAAATGCACCTAGATGCAGGTGCAAAGAAAGTCGTCATTTCTGCTCCCGCCTCCGCCAAGGCTACGGCGGGCAAGCCCGCTACAGAGGAAGTTCATGGGGAAACTATTTTATTAGGTGTCAACGAAGAAAAGTTTGGCACTTGTGATATTACCTCCAATGCTTCTTGCACGACGAACGCAGCTTCGCCCTTGATTGCGATTTTAGACGAAACTCTAGGGATAGAAAAAGCAATACTAAATACAGTTCATGGATATACTGCTTCACAGGCTTTGGTGGACGGACCCGTTAAAACAGACGGTAAGAAGAAAGATATGCGTGAAGGTCGCGCGGCGGCGCAAAATATTGTGCCGAGCTCAACCGGCGCAGCCATTGCGGTGACCAAAGCTTTTACAAAACTCGAGGGTCTTTTTGACGGCATTTCTATCAGAGTGCCGGTGCCGGCCGGTTCCATTGTGGATGTTACTTTTATTTCCAAAAAAGCAACCAGCGCCGAAGAAGTAAATAATATTCTTAAAAAAGCTTCACAAGACAAAAGATGGAAAAATATTTTTGCTGTGACCGAAGAAGAGCTTGTCTCCAGTGATATTTTGGGAAGTCATTACGGCTCAATCGCTGACTTGAAACTGACTCGAGTTGTGGGGGGGAATTTAGTCAAAGTGATGGGTTGGTATGACAATGAAATGGGGTATGCCTATACATTAGTTGACCACGTGATTAAGACAGGAGAAACTATTAAATAATATGAAAATTTTTATTGGTACAGATCATGCTGGATACGGGCTGAAAGAAAAACTTGCGTTGTCTTTGAAAAGTCAAGGATATGAAGTTATTGATAAGGGTGCATATGAGTACAATGAGGGAGACGACTATCCCGACTTTGTTGTTCCTGTAGCCCGCGAAGTTTCCAGAGATCCGGATGGAACTAAAGGAATTATTCTTGGCGCCACTGGAGAGGGGGAGGCGATTACCGCAAACAAATTTCCACATGTAAGAGCAGTTGTCTATTATGGTGAATCAGAGTGTGTGGTGGATTATGAAGCAGATGTTATTGTCAGGTCTAGGCAACACAATAACGCCAATATTCTTTCTCTTGGTGCAAGGTATTTAACAGAGGAAACAATGATGAGAGCGGTTAATTTGTGGCTTGCTACTCCATTTAGTGAAGAGGAAAGACATCTACGCAGATTAGGAAAAATAGATCAAGTTGACATTAATGAAAAATAAATCTAAAGAATTGGAGGTGGCGATAAAAGCGGCGCTAGAAGCTGGAAAAATTCTAGAGAAATACTTTGAGACCGAAATCGAAAGAAACTACAAAGACGACAAAAGTGTAGTAACTCTGGCTGACAGAGAAGCAGAAGATAAAATAAAAGAAATTATTATCGAAAACTTCCCTAATCACTCTATTTTAGGCGAGGAGACGGGTCTCACTCAAAATAAAAGTGAATATATTTGGCACATTGACCCGCTCGATGGAACTACTAACTTTGCAAACGGCATTCCTTTATTCGCCGTATCTATAGCATTAGAACATGAGCAAAAAATAATAACCAGTGTTGTCTATAATCCAGTAACCAATAATCTTTTTTACACTGAAAAAGATAAAGGAGCTTATTTTAACAATAAAAAGATTTTTGTTTCCAGCGATAATGAAAGCCAGTGCATAGTCACAATAGCTGCGGGCAAACAGAAAGAAAAAAAAGATCTCGAGAGAAATTTATGGTATTATTTGCCTGAAAAAATTCGTTCTATGAGACATTTTGGGTGTACTGCTCTTGAACTTTCATATGTTGCGCGCGGTGGCATTGAAGCAAATATCCAAATCGGATTGCACACGTATGATTTTGCTGCGGGCGCGCTTTTGGTGCAAGAAGCCGGGGGAAAGATAACCACCTTAGATGGTGGGGTCTGGAGATTTCCGGATAGTTATTTTATCGCTTCTAACGGCGTTTTTCATGACTTATTAGTTAAAGAAGTTAAAAAACAAAAAGAAAAATTTCCGCCAGAGGCGGATCAGCCTTAGGCTGAAAATATATGAAAAGCATAACTCCCGCAATTTTGGAAAAAAATTTTAACGAAATAAAAAACAAGCTTACTTTTTTACGCGGAAAAGCGAGATGCGTGCATTTGGATTTCTGTGACGGAATTTTTGTGCCGAGCCAAACCTGGCCCTTTGGCTCCGGTGAATTTGATGATGTGGATTTTTGTAAAATTATAAACGAGCAAGACGGCTTGCCCTTCTGGCAAGAATTTGATTTTGAGCTCGACCTGATGGTAGCGAATGCAGTAGAAAACTTTGATATTTATATGAAATTAGGACCCAAGAGGCTGATTTTTCATCTAGGAGCGCAGAAAAATATTGCGGAATTTGAACATTTCTTGGAAGGTTTGGATATGTATATAAGGGATAATATAGAAATCGGTTTTGCTTTTGAGCCGAGTGATGATTTGAATATTGTGTCGCGGCTTTCTCATAAAGTTGATTTCCTGCACTGTATGGGATCTGACAAAATTGGCCATCAAGGTGAAGTTTTTTCTGAAAAAGCGCTGGAAAATATAAAATTTCTTAAAAAAAACTTGCCCGGAGTTGTAATCTCAGTAGATATTGGTGTTAATTTAGAAAATGCCAAGATGATACTAGATGCTGGTGCAGACAGATTGACTGTGGGCTCTAGTATTTGGAAAAGTCCGGACCCAACCGGAACACTCAAAATTTTTCAAAACTTAATTTTTGTAAGGGGGAAGTTAAAAAATTATGGACAAAATTAGACCCAAAATAGGAATAGGAGTTTACATTATGGACGGAAAGGGTAATCTGCTTATGACTTTGCGCACAAGTACTCATGAACCGGGGACTTGGTGTCCGCCGGGCGGTCATTTAGAGATGGGAGAAAATTTTTTGGATTGTTGCAAGAAAGAAGTCAAGGAAGAAGTCGGTTTGGATATTGAAGAGATAGAAACGCTTGGAGTAGTAAATAATATTTTCTCACTTACAAAACATTATGTAAATGTGGATTTTTTGGCAAAAGGCGTTTCTGGAAAGCCAATAATTAACGAACCTGCCAAAATCGGTGAAATTGGTTGGTATCCGCTTGATAAATTACCGCAACCCCTTATGCTCTCTACGGTTAATTTATTTAAAACTAACTTAGAAGTTCTAGGAAAACTAAAGAATTTCAATAGGACGGAAGAGAGACGGAAGCCTTGCTTCCGTCTCTGGCTTCAAATATAATTAATTTATGTCATTTAGAAAAGCTGAATTTGCCAAGGGTGAATATTATCACATATACAACAGAGGTAATAGTAAACAGAAAATCTTTTTTGATGATAAAGATCGAGAAAGATTTCTAAAACTTTTATATCTTTGTAATTCTAAAAGGAGGATTGATTTCAGAGACGATATTATGAAGAAGAAAATAAATGCTTGGGATTTTGAAAAAGGTGAATCAATAGTTGATATTGGTGCGTGGGTTTTGATGCCGAATCATTTTCATTTATACATTACTCAGAAGACGGAAGCAAGGCTTCCGTCTGGGGGTGCAATTACTGATTTTATGCACAGAGTTTTGACCGCTTACTCAAAATATTTTAATGCAAAATATCACAGAACTGGGTCTTTATTTGAAGGAAAGTTTAAATCTGTTCATATTCGGAAAGATACACAAGCTAAATATTTGTTTTCCTATATTCATCTTAATCCATTAAAACTTATTGATTCAAAATGGAAGGAGCATGGAATTAAAAATAAAAAAGAAGCACTAGACTTTTTAAAAGAATATAAGTGGAATAGTTATTTAGATTATTTAGAAGTTATGCGTCCAGAAAATAAAATTATCAATAGAATTAACTTTTTGAGTTACTTCAAAACCAAACATAACTTTCAGAAGGAAATTTTTGATTGGATAAAGATAAAGTCAGACGAATCTGGGTAAAAACGGAAGCAAGGCTTCCGTTTTCGTTTTTGGCTTGCATTTATTTATTGTTGTTTTGGAAATGCTTTACCTTGGAGTATAATTAGATAATGCTTTTAACTGAAGAGAAAATAAAAGAGCTAGAAATTAAGGCGAACGATATCCGCCAGAGTATTATTGAAATGCTTTTAGAGGCGGGTAGCGGACACACGGCGGGCCCGCTCGGCATGGCGGATGTCTTTACGCTTTTTTATTTTCATATTTTGAAACACGACCCCAAGAATCCAGCTTGGGCAGAGCGCGACAGATTAGTGCTTTCCAACGGACACATCTGCCCAGTCTTATATGCGACGATGGCGCATGCGGGCTATTTTCCGCTGGAAGAATTAAAAACACTGCGCAAATTCGGTACCCGGCTACAGGGGCATCCGCACCGAGAATATTTGCCTTACGTTGAAACTTCGTCCGGGCCGCTCGGTCTTGGACTTTCACAGGCGGTTGGCATGGCTTTGGCTGATAGGATTGATGGAAAAGATAAAGATAGATTTATTTATTGTTTTATGTCTGACGGTGAACATGATGAAGGAAATTCTTGGGAGGGAATAATGCTCGCGGGGAAAAACAAGTTGCGCAATTTAATTGCCGTGGTTGATAGAAATAATATTCAGATAGATGGCTTCACCGAGAACATTATGCCACTGGAGCCCTTGGCGGACAAATGGCGGGCTTTTAATTGGCATGTGATAGAAGTGGGGGGGCATGATTTTAGAGTTCTAAACGAAGCCGTGGAAGAAGCGCAGGCAGTTTATGAAAAGCCGACGGTCGTCATCTCGCACAATATTCCGGGCAAGGGTGTGCACGAATTTGAACGAGATTATAGATGGCATGGTTATGACCCCAACGCTAAAACGGCCAAGGAAGATTATGCAAAGGCGCTCAAAGAACTGCGAACTCTCGGCGGCAAAATAAAGTCGGAGCACGAGTAAATCCGCCGAAATTTTTCACAAAAATAAAGTAAAATGTTAAAAGATATAATATTAAAAAATTTAGGCGGATAAATTTATGCTTAACCCAAATTTAAAATTAAATCCGAAAATTTTTAATCCTGATGTGGAAGAGGTGAATATCCGAAAAGGTTTCGGCGAGGGACTGGTGTCTGCCGGTGAAATAGACAAAAATGTCGTCGCTCTGTGCGCGGACTTAACCGAGTCCACCCAGATGATTTTTTTCAAAGAAAAATTTCCGGAACGATTTGTAGAAATTGGGGTGGCTGAGCAAAATTTAGCAACAGTAGCTTCCGGCATGGCAGCCATGGGGAAAATTCCCTTTATCTCAAGTTATGCAATGTTTTCTCCCGGACGTAATTGGGAGCAAATCAGAACAACCATAGCGTATAATGACAGATCGGTAAAAATTGTCGGTTCGCATGGGGGCATTTCAGTCGGCGTTGATGGTGGTACGCATCAGGCGCTGGAAGATATATCTATCATGAGAGTAATGCCAAATATGGACATTGTTTCTCCCTGTGATGCGATAGAAGCCAGAAAAGCAACCATCGCTTTAGCCAAAACAAAAAAGCCGGCTTATATCCGCTTGCTTCGAGAAAAAACGCCGATCATTACAACAGAGGAAACTCCTTTTGCCATAGGAAAAGCAGAAATTTATTGGTTGCCAGAAGTAGGGCTTGCACAAGTGGGAATAATCGCCACTGGCGGGCTTATCTATCGCGCATTGCTTGTAGCTAAAGAATTAGAAAGTGAGGGAATAAAAACTAAAGTGATGAATCTCTCTACAATTAAGCCGATTGATGAAGATGCTCTGATAGCTTTGGCCAAAGAAACTAAAGCGATAGTAACAGTAGAAGAACATCAAATAGCAGGAGGAATGGGTTCAGCCGTGGCAGAGGTGCTCGCGCAAAATTTTCCCGTGCCAATAGAATTTATCGGAGTGCAAGACAAATTTGGCCAATCCGGTTCACCCGCCGAACTTTTGGCACATTATCATATGGATGTAATTGATATAAAAAATGCTGTAAGAAAAGTTGTAACGAGAAAATAATTTCTGGCCAAAAGTTGTGCGGGCAAGCGCCGAACGAGTTCATCGAACATTATGGTATGGGTAAAAATTCTGTCAAAGAAGCGGTGAAGAAAGTGCTGAAGAGAAAAATTTAGAAAACGGAGATTCTTTAAATTTTGAGCTTCCCGAGGGTTCCACTCGGTATTCCGGGAAGGGCGCAGGGACGAAAAATTTGAAGAATCGGAGTTTAAATTTTTCTTGCTTTGTATTCTGCCGGCACGTTTTTTAGATATTCTTCCAGTTTTTCTCTAGTCAGAAGTCCCTTTTGCGCTCCAATTTCTTGAACTACGGACATTGAATTAATTGGTCCCCAAGCTAAAGCTTCCGGTATTGTTTTGCCCAATGATATTGCTGTTGCAAAAGTTGAAGAAAATGCGTCTCCAGCTCCGGTACGGTCAAGCGGTGGAGTTATATCTGGATACATAGGTATAAACCAAATATTTTTACCATCTCCCACATAAGCTCCGTTTGGGCCGTCGCTTATAGCAACTATTTTTGGGCCCAATGCGTGAATGCCTTTTATTAGAGTGGCGATATCTTTCGTTTCAATATTTAAAATTCTTTCCGCCTCTTCAATATTCGAGAAAAATATTTCGGTGCGCGCATAAATATCTTTTAATTTTTCCGCGCCGAGTTTGATTTGAAAAGTTCCCGGCTGGAAAGCCAGCTTTGTTTCCGGATGATTTTTTAAGTACCCTATTATTTCACCATGATAACCCAGAGAATTATCCGCCAAGGAACTCAAATATATCCAAGATACATCTCCTAGTTTTGGAAATTTATAATTAAATTCCGTGTGTTTTATTAAAATTGTGCGGTCAACATCGTACCACAGGACATAATGGTAATTTGTAATCTTGCCTTTTTCTATTGAAACATATTTAGTATTAACTTTGTCATTTTTCAAACTATTAAGGCATTCTTTGCCATACTCGTCATCTCCAATATTGGTGATTATTCCAGAATTTAACCCAAGCCGAGAAGCTGCGACGGCAGCATTCGGACCATTGCCAACAGCGGGAATTACAGTTACTGATTCATAAGGAATTTTATCTCCAAAACGCAGACAAAGTTCGCAAGCGTCAGAATCTATTTTACAATGCACATGAGCGTCCTTTAATCTTATAAATGCATCTAAAACAATATCCCCAATTGCCAAGAAGTCTATTTTTTCCATGATATAATCATAACATAAACATAAAAAAACATACATACAAACAATTATGTCTAAAAAATCTTTTTTGTTTTTGTTTATAATGGTTTTCTTCTCTTGGTCTGGTTTGGTGTTTGCGAGTCCCGTCATAAACGAGATAATGTATGATTTAGACGGTTCTGATATTGACTGGGTGGAAGTTTATAATCCCGACAGCGTGGATGTTGATATCACTATACTGAAACTTTTAATCAGCAATTCTACTTCCAACCACGGCATAGTAAAATACTCCGGCTCGCAAGTACTACATTCGGGGGAATATGGCATCATTACTATAACTTCACAAATATCTTTATTTACAGCTAAATGGAGCGGAGTTGCGAATATTTTTACCAGCTCTTTTTCTTTACCGAACGATACGGCCAAAGTAGAAATCAATAACGGAGATAAAAATATTCCTCTTTCTTCAGTTACTTACAATTCTTCACAAGGCGCCACAGAAGATGGTAAGTCTCTCCAGCTTATTGGCGGTTTGTGGATAGCGGTTACACCAACTCCAGGAGTATTAAATCAAGCGCCTGCTTCTGGTAGCAATAGCAGTGACGCCAGTACGAATACACCTCCCGTCGGTAGTGGTGCAAGTGGAGGTTCTTCTTCGGGTTCTTCTATTAAAAAAGCAGAAGAGCCGAAAATAAAAGTGAAAATTATGGCAAAAACCCTAGCTTTTCCCGGTACTCCATTTTCGCTTCAGGGCCTGGCGTACGGCTATGATGGAACGCAATTATATTACGGAAAGTATTTTTGGAATTTCGGAGACGGCGCGTCCATGGAAGCAGAGAATAATATGGGCTTTTTACACACTTATTTTTATCCGGGTGAATATTTCGTTTCTTTGGAATATTCCACCAATATTTATTCCAGTGTCCCCGATGCGGTGGAAAAAATCGTGATTAGGGTTGTACCGATGACGGTTTCCATATCGAGAGTAGGGGACGCGAGCGACTTTTTCATCGAACTCTCGAATAACAAGGATTATGAAATAGATATCTCAAAATGGATTTTGTCTTCGCTCAGGAGAACATTTGTTCTCCCAAAAAATACTGTAATTCTCGCTAAAAATAAAATAATGCTTTCTCCGCAAATTACCCACTTTACTTTTGGAGATGCGGCAAGTTTGAAATTAAGCACGGCTTTTGGACAAGCAGTTTTCGATTACGGATTATCACTTGTGTCTGCTTCGGTTGTCCCAATAAAAATTGCAGATAAAACCACAGTTCCACCAAAGTCTCCATCGGTTAAATCTCTGGAAGAAAATATAGTGATGCCTATTTCAGACGGGCAAATTCTTGTTGAAAATTTATCGGCTTCAGTTGCAGAGAGTGATGTCCTAAAAAATAGTGACAATAACTCATATTTACCGATGCTGATTTATCTTATTTCTTTTGTTTTTGTTGGAGGGAGCGCAGGTGCAGTTTATTTTATCCGCCAGAAGAAAACTATTTCCGTTCCGGGAGATGATTTCAAGATATTAGATGAGTAGTTTTGTGCTATCATACGATAATTATGAGTTTAGCAATCGGCATAGTCGGATTACCAAACGTGGGCAAGTCCACCCTTTTTAACGCATTAACAAAAAAGAGTGTGCCAGCCGAAAATTATCCTTTTTGCACGATTGATCCGTCGGTGGGCATCGTGCCGGTGCCGGATGAGCGGCTGGAGAAACTCTCGCAAATGTCTAAGTCAAAGAAAACTATACCTGCGGTAGTGGAGTTCGTAGATATTGCGGGGCTAGTTAAGGGTGCAAGCGAGGGCGCCGGGCTCGGCAACAAATTTCTCTCGCACATTCGGGAAGTGGACGCCATCATTGAAGTGGTACGGATTTTTGAAGATGCAAACATGATCCACGTCCACGATAAGATTGATCCGCTTTTTGATATTGAAGTTATAAATATGGAACTGGAACTTGCTAATATTAAAAAACCGACTCTGTATGTCTTAAATACATCAGAGGTAGCTGAAAATATAAAAAAGGATTTCATTTCCAAACTACCGGGGCCACATATAGAAGTCGATCCCATCTTCGGCACCGAGCTAGATAGTTTAATCGTCGCTTGTTATAACCTTTTGGGCTTGATTACTTTTTTTACTACCGGTGAAGATGAGTCCCGGGCTTGGACGACCAAACGAGGCTCGACGGCGCCAGAGGCAGGCCGCTCAATTCACAACGATTTCAAAGAAAAATTTATCCGCGCGGAAGTGATCAACTGGAAAGATTTGCTAAATTGCGGGTCTTACGCCGTCGCCCGCTCCAAAGGCCTGGTCCGCACTGAAGGCAAAGACTATATAGTCAAAGACGGCGACGTGGTAGAATTTTTGATATGACCGAAGAACGAAAAGGGGAATCATTTATATTGGGAGGAGCAATCATTTGGAGCTTTTTTCCTATATTTACTATTTTGTCCTATAAATCTGTACCGAGCATGATTTCTCTTACCGTGAGTACTTTTCTGGCGAGTGTTTTTGCTCTGGCGGTTATGATTTATAGAGGAAAATTATATGAATTGAAAAATAAACTCTTGTGGAAGTATGCTTTTGTTATTGTAGTTTCAGTTAGCATTCTTTATTACGGTTTTTACTATTTCGGACTTACCAGAACTACTGCGGGTAATGCGGCCCTGATAGCTCTGTTTGAAGTTTGCACTTCTTATATATTTTTTCATATTATCCGCAAAGAACACTTCTCCTTTGAATCGAAAGTGGGAGCTTTACTGATGGTTTTAGGAGCTGCCATAGTGCTTGCTCCCAATTTCTCCTCTTTTAACTTCGGTGATTTGTTTATTTTGCTGGCAACTTTTTTTGCGCCGGTTGGAAATCTGTTTCATCAGAAAGCAAAACTTATTTCTTCAGCTGAAAGTATCTTGTTCCTTCGCACGATAATTGCAACACCCTTCATTCTGTTGTTCGCTTATTTGTTTGGGCAACATTTGCAAGTCTTCCAAATAAAAGAATCTCTTTTATTTCTAGTTTTAAACGGTTTTTTTATTCTCGGGCTATCTAAAATATTTTGGATTGAAGGTGTTGCTCGCATTCCCGTCACTAAAGCCAACGCGCTTAATAGCCTGGCTCCACTTTTTACTTTATTCGTTGCGTGGCTGGTTCTTCATCAAGCTCCGACTATTTGGCAAATTTCTTCACTTGTGCCATTTTTCTTCGGTGTTTTGTTACTGACGGATAATTTAAAATTAAAAAATAAACCTGCTTAAACGCACTCTTCTCTTTCCCAAGAAATCCGCATATGCTATAATCTTGGGATATGGAGGACAAGAAAGAGTATGTGGAAAAGTTGAAAGATTTTTTAAATTCTGATACTACTGAAGCCAAGATTGCTAACATTGCCCTTTGTGTCCTTGCCATAGCTTCAGTTCCGGTACTTGTATTAGGAGCTTCGGCTATGGGTAACGCAGTACAAGTATTTAGAATGTTTAAGGGTTCCAAGAAATACTCTAAAAAACAAATAGGAAGCGCCATAGACAGCATTAAGCGTCAAAGACTTATCGAATATGTCGCCGACAAAAATGGCAAAACAATAGTTAAAATTACTAAAAAAGGAGAAACAAGATTAAGGGTTTTTTCGATTGATCTTATAGAAATAAAGAAACCAAATAAATGGGATGGGAAATGGCGATTGGTGATCTTTGATATTCCTATGAGATTTACCAAAGGCAGGGAAGTACTCCGATATCATCTGAAAGAGCTGAATTTTTTCCAATTCCAGAAATCTGCCTGGATTTATCCTTATCCGTGTGAGGATGAAATAATTTTCATTGCGGATTTCTTTGGGTTAGGCAAGTTTGTTGAAGTTTTGACTGTGGAGAGTTTTTTGAGAGAAGAAAAACTAAAAAGGTATTTCCAGCTAGCATCTTCCTAAGATTCTAGCATATGCGGAAAAGTTGGGAAATTAAGTTTTTAAATATAGCAATCAATATAGTGATTCACTATAGCAATAATCATACCGGAAAGAAAGTTTACGATTATGGTATAATTTTAGTTTATGTTCAAACGAATTTATTTTTTCTTTTTGACTTATCTGGCGTCTATGTTTTTTGCCCAGACGCTAATTGTATTTTGGCTTTTTAAAAATGGTTTCGGTTTTTCTGAACTGCTTATTTAGAACATCGTTGCTTACCTTGTCGCTTTTGCCGGCATACTCTTTTTCCCAAAAGTAAAAATGAGTGCCAAAGTTTCTATTTTTTTTGGCATATTATTTAGCGCTTTGCAGGTGTTTGTGGTGATAAAGATATTTAGCATGTATTCGCTTTATCTTTCCGGATTATTCTCGGGATTAAACTTAATATTTTTCTGGATTCCTTACAACATAATGCATTTTAAATTCAGCCACGAAGAGAGCCGGGGATTTCATAGTGGAATGTATTATTTGATTACACCGATAATAGGTATAACCCTTCAACCACTTGCCGGCATAATCGCGGAGAAATTCGGATTTGAGACTGTATTCATTATCGGAGTTTGTTCTTATATTATTCCAATAATACTCATTAAGTTCCTGCCTTCTTTTGAATACGAAATAAATGTCAAAAAATATTTTTATGAAAATAAATTTAATTGACCGACTTTTTTCCAAGGGACGGCATCGAGAATAAACTATTCCTTGATTCCAATATTTACATTATTTTTTGTAATGACTCCGAGGCAGTTCGGTAATTTTTTCGGGTACTTGGCTTTAATGACAGCGATCGCTTCCCTAGTCAACGGTCATATTTCGGATAGAATGAAAAATAGAAAAATATTTTATTATTTATTCGGTTCTTTGGCAGCTCTTGGTTTTCTACCTCTTGCTTTTGCCTCCAATTTTTACTATTGGCATATCTTTGCCGGGATAGGCAGCTTGTGCATATCTCTGGCTAGCCCCTTCTGGCTTACTTTCAACTTGGATTATTATAAAGATATCGGAGTTGAAAAGACGATGGTTTTAAGAGAGTTATTTTTAAATATAGGATCTGTCGCGACGCTACTTGTCGGTTTAGTTATCTTTTATTTTACATTTTCTCCAAAAACAAGTTTGATATCAGTCTCACTTTTATGTCTACTTCTTCCAGTAGTCTCTTATTATCAAGGAGTTTATTTAAGAAAATAATTTAGATGTCAAGGACGGTCCTTGACATTTTTACATTGTCAAAATAAAATTATTTATGATAGAATAAAGCCATGGATCCCGTACGAAATCTTGCTAAAAAGTTTCGTGTATGGGGTTGGTCAATTTATTAATTTAATGAAATTTCGTACGGGATGGAAACACAAACAAAAACAAGCGCTAAGGATTTCTTTATAAATTTAGGAGCTATCGTCGCATTATATACGGGAGTAGCGAGCCTTTTGGATCTGCTCTTTACGATTATTAATACAATTTATCCTCAAATTAACTACGGCTATAATTATTTTGGAAGCCAGTCTATCAGCTGGTCTGTTGCCACCCTGATTATTTTCTTTCCAGTTTTTATACTTCTGATGTGGCTTTTAGAAAAAGATTATCAAGTAAATCCGGAAAAGCAAAATTCTGGCATTCATAGGTGGCTGACTTATATAACATTATTTCTATCTGGTCTAGTTATGGCGGTGGATTTAATAACAATACTTTACTATTTTCTTGATGGACAGGAATTAACGGCGGGCTTTATTTTGAAAGTTATAGTTTTGTTTATTGTTGCCTCCAGTATATTTGCTTATTATATTTCTGATATTAGGGGAAAATTGACATCCAAATTGAGAATTATTTGGAGAATAGTTGCCGGGGTTATCGTTGTCGGCTCTATAATCTGGGGTTTTGCTGTTCTCGGTTCGCCTGCGACCCAAAGACTTTATAAATATGATGAGCAGAAAGTAAATGAACTTATGAGCATCAATAGCGAAATTACAAATTACTACAACACCAAAGGAGTTTTACCAAGAACTCTGGCTGACATAACTGCTGTCAGCTATTATCTGACTGTTGCTGACTCTCAAACAGGGAAGCCGTACGAATATGAAAAGAAAAATGATACCACCTATAATCTCTGCGCCGAGTTCAACAAAGCATCAAATGAAAAAGATAAATCGAATACCGCATTCCGATATCCTTATGGTATCTCCTGGACGCATCCGGCTGGCAAATATTGCTTTCCTCAAACTGTAAATCCGAATGTCTATTCTAAACCAGCACCAATGATGAGATAAATAGATGAAAGCATATGACCATAAAAAACTGGAAAGAAAGTGGCAATCTATTTGGGAGAAAAAGAAAATTTACGAGGCTCAAAACTCCTCCCAAAAACCTAAATATTATAGTCTGATCGAGTTCCCTTATCCCTCCGGTGACGGACTCCACGTCGGGCATCCGCGGCCGTATATCGGCATGGATGTAATTTCGAGAAAGAAAAGAATGCAAGGTTTTAATGTACTTTACCCCATCGGCTGGGATGCATTTGGGCTCCCGACAGAAAATTATGCGATTAAGACGGGCAAAGACCCGCGAGTAGTCACTAGGCAAAATACTGATACTTTCAGAAGACAAATAAAATCACTCGGCATTTCTTTTGATTGGTCGCGAGAAATTAATACTACCGACCCGAAATATTACAAATGGACGCAGTGGATATTTTTACAGTTTCTGAAAAAAGGTTTGGCCTATAAAGCCAGGATGACGATTAATTGGTGTCCGTCCTGCAAAATTGGTTTGGCGAATGAAGAAGTTGTCAATGGCTCTTGTGAGCGGTGCGGGACTCCGGCAGAGAAACGGGAAAAAGAACAGTGGATGCTTGCCATCACCAAATATGCCGACCGGCTTTACAAAGATTTGGACGATGTAGATTATCTTCCACAGATTAAATTAGGGCAGAGGAATTGGATAGGCAGGAGCGAGGGAGCGGAGGTTGACTTTCCTATCTTCGCTTCTTCTAATTTTTCTTCCCTGCGCCCTTCCCAGAGTACTGGACGGGACCCTCGGGAGCAAAAAATTCAAAGCGGTTTCGACAGTGTCAAAGTTTTTACCACTCGGCCGGATACGATTTTCGGCGCAACTTATTTGGTATTGGCTCCGGAGCATGAGTTGATAAAGAAATTAAAAAAAGAAATAAAAAACTGGAGTGAAGTTGAGCGATATATCGCTCAAGCAAAAAATAAAGTAGATATAGAAAGGACGATTGAAAATAAAGAAAAAACTGGAATAGAATTAAAAGGAATAAAGGCCATCAATCCGGCGACCAAAGAAGAAATCCCGGTCTGGGTTGCGGACTATGTGCTGGTAAGTTACGGTACCGGAGCGATAATGGCAGTACCAGCGCATGACGAGCGGGATTGGGAGTTTGCCAAGAAATATAATTTACCGATAAAATATGTAATTGCAGAACCGGAGCCCGAACAACTTTATCCGCCCAAGAAAGGCCAGCCTTTTGTTTATCGCAAAGCAGTTGAGTGTTATATCAGGAATCCTAAAGATGATACTTTTCTTTTTTTGGAGTGGAAAACTGCTAAATGGAAAAGTCCGATTACAGGAGGTGTGGAAGAAGGCGAAGACATAGTAGAAGCAGCTCGAAGAGAGATTTACGAAGAAACTGGATATAAAAATTTAAAACTTATACAGCATCTGGGAACTCCAATACGAGCGGATTTTTTTCATCCAGGTAAAAACGAAAATCGACGAGCGGATTTTTATGGCTTATTTTTTGAACTGGAAAATGAAACTAAAGACGAAGTTGGCTTAAATGAAATGTCTAAACATATTCCCATGTGGATACCAAGAGACAAAGTTACCTCATTTATAAATACCAGTCCTGTTCCTTTTCGAAGAATCAGGGAAACAAATCTTTCTTACTCTGGCGAAGGTGTATTGATAAATTCAGGCAAGTTTAATGATTTAACTTCCGAACAAGCCAAAAAAGAAATAACAAAATTTATCGGCGGGAAAGAAAAAGTAACCTTTAAGCTGCGCGATTGGATATTTTCGAGGCAGAGGTATTGGGGCGAGCCGATACCGGTGATAAATTGTGAAAAACCCGCCCGACCGGACGGTCGTTCGGGCGGGTGCGGATTAGTGCCGGTTCCGGAAAAAGATTTGCCGGTAGAACTTCCGAAAGTGAAAAATTATCAGCCGACGGACAGCGGGGAGTCACCTTTGGCAAATATTGCAAAATGGGTCAATGTCAAATGTCCGAAGTGTAAGGGCAAAGCGAAGAGGGAAACAGATACGATGCCAAACTGGGCAGGTTCAAGCTGGTATTATCTTCGCTATACTGATCCAAAAAACAATAAAGAATTCGCTTCACAAAAAAATTTAAAATACTTCACACCGGTTGACTGGTACAATGGGGGAAACGAGCACACTACACTCCACCTTTTATACTCGCGTTTTTGGCATAAATTTCTTTTTGACTTAAAACTTGTGCCAACGGCCGAGCCGTATATGAAAAGAACTTCGCAAGGACTTATTTTGGCCGAGGGCGGAGAAAAAATGTCCAAATCCAAAGGCAATGTAATAAATCCGGACGATATTGTAAAAATATATGGCGCTGACACGCTCAGGCTTTACGAGATGTTTATGGGACCATTTGATCAGGCTATCGCTTGGAGCGAAGAGGCCATAATCGGCCCGCGAAGATTTCTAGAAAAAGTTTGGAATTTGCAATACAAAGTTCAAAAATCTAAAAGAGAACTTTATTCATTTCACCTAGAAAAAACGATTCAGAAAGTTTCTGATGATATTGAAGCTATGAAATTCAACACTGCCATTTCCACACTAATGATTTTTGTTAACAATATTGAAAAACATAATTCCGTACGAATTGAGACTTACGAGAAACTTCTTAAATTACTTTCTCCATTTGCTCCCCACATTACAGAAGAAATATGGCAAGCTTTAGTACACAAAAAATCAATTCATTTAGAATTATGGCCAGAACCCGATATGTCTCTTGCTGATCAAGAAGAGGTGACGATTGTTGTTCAAATAAATGGCAAGGTGCGTGGGCAATTTAAGGCTGCAAGAAATATTAATGAAATTGAGGCAACCAATATGGCGGAAAATTTACCGGAAGTTAAAAAATGGATTGAAGGCAAAGAAATTAAAAAGTTGATTTATGTCAAAAACAGACTTATCAACATTGTTCTATAAAACTTAGACTTGCGTTTTTAAAACAGAATATAGTATAATGAACAACATGCATGCAAAGATATTTGACAGGCTTTCGTTTCTGTCACTTTTTTTAGTAATAATATTATTGCCATTTTTCTTTTTGCCTTTCACTAATGTTCCGATTGAAATTTCCAAAGGATTGCTTTTGGTGGTAGGGCTTGCCCTTTGCATTATTTTCTGGGGTTTTGCCCGATTCTTTGATGGCAAAATAAGTTTGCCTAAATCTCTGTGTTTACTCTCGGGTGGGGGTGTCGTCTTGGCATTTTTCCTTTCGGCTCTTTTTTCCAGAGCTTCGCAAGTATCTTTTTTTGGCACAATGTTTGATATTGGCACTTTTTGGTTTATCTTGAGCGGTTTTCTTTTATTACTGATGTCTTCTATTGTTTTTCGAGACCCTAAAAATGCAAAAGTAGTTTTATTTGGAGCAATATTATCGGGTGCTGTTGTTTTAATTTTTCAAAGTGCTCGTTTGTTTATACCCGAAGTTCTATCGCTGGGAGTTTTAAGCGGAAAAACCGGCAATATCCTAGGATCTTGGAATGCACTTGGGATTTTTGCTGGATTTACCGGCTTGATGTCGCTTTTTGTAGTTGAGTTTTTTTCAATTACAAAAATGGAAAAATGGCTATTCCAAGTACTAGTAATACTTTCGATATTCTTAGTTGCAGTTGTGAATTTTCCGCTTGTTTGGGGACTTCTTGGAATTTTCTCTTTGATTGTTTTTGTTTACAAAGTTTCGATTACTTCTAAGGAAAAGATCGCCGAAGATGCGGTAAATGCTGAAATGAAAAAGGCGCATTTTCCAGTATTTTCTTTTGCCATAATTATGATAGCTCTCTTGTTCTATATGTCAGGAGATTTTATCGGAGGAATCTTGCCCAATCGTCTAGGAATACAAAATAGTGAAGTCAGTCCTTCTTTGGGAGCCACAATATTAGTGGCTAAATCAGTCCTTAAAGAGGATCCTGTTTTCGGCATAGGCCCAAACAAATTCGCAACTGCCTGGGCAATGTATAAGCCTGTCGCGATTAATGCAACTCAATTTTGGGATACTCCCTTCAACTCTAGCTCCGGGCTCTTGCCAACTTTCGCTTCTACTAATGGATATCTTGGTATTTTGGCTTGGCTTATCTTTTTTATTTTACTTATAATTAGCGGCGTAAAATCAATTTTTTCTAGTATAAAAAATGGCGTAAACTGGGAAACAATGGCATTTTTTGTCTTATCTCTTTATTTATTTGTTTCTTGTTTTTTCTATTCAGCCGGAGCGGTAATATTTTTATTAGCTCTGGCTTTTACAGGAGTGTTTATAGGCTTGTCCGCTTCTAGCAGCCCCAATGGAGAACTCTCAATATCATTTTTAAGTGACCATCGAAAAAGCTTTTTCTCCATACTTTTTCTTATTCTGATAATAATCGTTTCGGCTGCCACTTCATTTAAGTACATAGAGCGTTTTGTTTCTGTTTCATATTTTAGAAAAGCATTGACAACTTCAACTGTTCCAGTTGCTGAAACTTCTATTAATAAGGCTTTAGCACTGTATACCAATGATTTATATTTGCGTACTTATGCGCAGGTATATCTGGTGAAATTAAATTCTATAGTTAGTAAAGGAGCATCTTTATCTGATGCCGATAAGTCTGACCTACAAGCAAGTTTGGGTCAAGCAATAAACGGCGCGCAACTGGCCACAACGTATGATCCGACAAATTATTTAAATTTTCAGGCACTTGGTTCTGTCTATCAAACAGCTGCCACGCTTGGCGTTAAGGATGCTTACAGCAAGACAATCGAAGCCTACGAAAAAGCCTCGACTCTTAATCCGCTAAATCCGGGACTCAAACTTGCTCTAGCGAGTATTTCCATCGCTTCCCAAAAAACCAAAGAAGCAAAAAATTATGCGAGTATGTCCCTTTCTCTTAAACCAGATTACATTGATGCTTTGATTGTTCTTTCTCAAATAGCCAAAAGCGAAGGTGATAATGCGGGAGCACTTTCTTATGCGCAAACAGCACTTTCCGTTTCTCCCGCAAACAAAGATTTGATAAAATATACAGAATCTTTAAAAAACCCAAGTTCTCCTAGCCCTGCTGAAAAAGACAGTTCTACTGAAGAAAAAAAACAATAGAAAATGGATAGGATTGTCAGGATTTTTGGTAAAGAATATGAAAACATAAATCAAGCTGCGTTTCTTTTGGGTTGCTTTGCTTTTCTTTCGCAAGTCTTGGCGTTGTTTCGCGACCGTTCTATTGCGCATTTTATAGGTCCTTCTTCTATACTCGATGCTTATTATGCGGCTTTTAGAGTGCCAGATCTTATTTTCATCTGTATTGCATCTCTCGCTTCTATCACTGTGCTCATACCGTTTATCACGGCGAAGATGCCTGCCCGCCAATTGGCAGGTGAGTCTGGTGAAAAGGTCAACCAAGAAGCACAGAAATTTCTTAACGATGTTTTTACTGTTTTTTTCAGTATAATGGTGCTCGTTTCTATTTTTGCTTTTTTGATGATGCCTTATTTGGTATCTTTCATTGCTCCCGGTTTTGCTCCGGCAATGCAATCAAAAGTGATTGAGCTTTCACGCATAATGTTGCTCTCACCGATTTTAATGGGACTTTCGAATCTTTTTGGCAGCATTACCCAGCTTTTTCGAAGGTTTTTCATTTATTCTTTAAGTCCGATTCTTTACAATATCGGAATTATCATTGGTGTTATATTTTTATATCCAGTTTTCGGAGTTTATGGTCTGGCAATAGGAGTTGCTCTGGGAGCCCTGATGCATTTTGGAGTGCAGGCACTAGCGTCAAGGGCTCTCGGATTTACACTTAAATTTGCGAGCGCCATTAATTGGAGAGATATAAAGCAAGTAGTCTGGACATCATTTCCTCGAACTCTGGGTCTGGCTTTTAACAATATTGCGCTTATTTCCATAATAGCGCTGGCCTCGTACTTAAAGGGCGGATCTATATCCATTTTTAATCTTTCATTTAATCTTCAATCAGTCCCGCTGAATATCATTGGCATATCTTACGCGGTGGCGGCTTTTCCCACTTTGGCCAAATCCATATCCCTCGGGAAAATGGATGAGTTTAAAAATCATTTAAAATTGGCTGCTCGAGCGATAATTTTTTGGTCTTTGCCTGTAACTTTTCTTTTTATCGTGTTGCGCGCGCAGATTGTGCGCGTGATACTTGGTTCCGGTTCTTTTTCTTGGGACAATACTCGTTTAGTAGCGGCCTCGCTGGCAATTTTTTCTGTTTCAGTCATTGCTCAGGGGATGATTGCTCTTTTATCTCGAGCCTACTATGCTTTTGGCGAAACAAAACGTCCGCTGACGGTTAATTTATTTTGTTCCATTTTTATTATAATTCTATCTTACGCATTTATTCATCTTTTTGAGAACATACTCTTATTCCGCTTCTTTATAGAATCAATTCTCAAAGTGACGGATATTCCGGGCACCGAAGTTCTGATGCTTCCATTGGCTTATTCCGTCGGCACGATTTTAAATTTTATTCTCCATTGGTATTTTGTTCGGAGAGACTTTATGGAGGGCGAGTCTTTTATTACCAAGACTTTTTTCCAGAGTCTGGGGGCTTCTTTTTTTATCGGAGCGGTGGCTTATTTGGGCTTAAACATCTTTTCGCCGATTTTTGGCACGACCACTTTCTGGGGAATATTTTTGCAAGGTTTCATTTCTGGAATTTTAGGCATTTTGGCGGGTATTTTAGTCTTATATCTTTTGAAAAATGAAGAATTTTTTGATATCGCAAAAACTTTCAAAACTCAATTCTGGCAGGCAAAAATTATCGCTCCTCCCCAAGAAGGGCTTTGAACCCCATAGGCAAGACCTATGGGGTAGAGACTTAATTTTTTTGAGCTTTGAAATATAGGCTTTTTCTGGTAGAATAATAAAAGCCCCGCCTTGGTGGTCTCTTGGCTTATGCAAGATAAACAATTTTTAACATTAAAACGCATTTCTTCATTTCTTAAGGATCGTAAAAAGACGATTGTTTTTTTACTACTTTTAATAAGTTTATCTCAGATAGCTAGTATTACTGCTCCGTTTATTTCAAAAATCCTTATTGATTCGTTGGCGCAATTTATAAAAAACGGTGGAGCAATACCTTGGTATACTCTAATATATTGTGCTTTCGGAATTTTAGTTGCGACACTTTTGAGCAGTATTTTGCAATCTAATTATAATTATCATCTTTTTCAGATGGTGACAAGCGTTGAAGACAAAATTAGAAATCAAGCTTTGGAAAAATATTTACAACTTCATTCACTTTTTCACCATGGTGCCTCAAGCGGGCAAGTTATTGGGCGTATTGATCGGGGCGGGACTTCTTTTTATAGCATAGTATATGATATTATAGGGCAAAATTTTGTACCGCCCATCATTATCTTTATAGGTTCATTTTCCGCGCTTTTATATCAAAATGTATGGATTGCTCTTACAATACTGATTCCGTTTCCTATATACCTATTTACCACTCGTCATATTGCAAATCGCATATATGAAATTGAACAACAAGTAAATGATGCATTTGAAAGTGTCACAAAAGAAATGTATGATGTCGCAAGCAATGTTCTAACGGTCAAAAAGTTTTCTCAAGAAGAAGTAGAAACAGAAAATAACCGCAGATTAATGGCTAATGGACGTAGAATTCAATATAGCGCAGAGCGCTTATGGCAACGTATTGAAAATATTCAAGCATTCATATCTACAACCGGTCGAGTTACCGTCTTATCACTTTCCGCATGGTTTGTTTTTCAAGGTACAGCAACCATAGGTCAATTTATTTTGTATATAACGCTTCAAAATATGGCCTATCAGCCACTGTCGAACTTAGGGTCACTTTTTACTAGAATGCGAAGAAATATGACCCGTGTCGGGCGCTTATTTGCAATTCTTGATGAACCTCTCCACGTAGTTGATATACCTAATGCCCCTGACTTACCACTTCTTAAGGAACAAATTGAATTTAAAAATATTTCCTTTTCATATCGTAATGATGATCAATATGCTCTAAAAAATATAAATGTTGCTATTCCAGCCGGAACAACTTGCGCTCTAGTAGGAAGATCTGGAAGTGGAAAAACAACTTTTATTAATTTACTATTACGATCCTATGATCCACAGCAAGGACAAATTTTAATTGATGGTTTTGATATTCGCAATGTTACCCAAGAAAGTTTGCGCAACCAAATTGCGGTAGTGCCGCAAGAAGTAGATTTGTTTTCCAGAACGGTTGCTCAAAACATCGCTTATGGTCGCGGAGATATATCAAAAAAGCAAATTGAAAATGCGGCTAAAACTGCCTTGGCTCATGATTTTATTTTAAAATTGGAAAAGGGATACGATACTATTGTGGGAGAAAGAGGCATCAAGCTTTCTGGCGGTGAACGTCAAAGAATTGGTATTGCTAGAGCAGTTTTGCGTGATCCCAAGATTTTGATTTTAGACGAAGCAACAAGTCATCTTGATACAGAGAGCGAGCAAATTATAACTCGTGCCACAGATGCCCTTGTGAAGAATCGCACATCAATTATTATTGCACATAGGCTATCTACTGTTATTCATGCAGATAAAATCTTAGTTTTTAACAACGGAGGCATAGAAGCAATCGGTGCCCATGCAGAATTACTGCACTCAAGTGCAACATATGCACGGCTACATTCTTTACAGTTTGCGGAAGAGGAGTAATTTTGAGCCACCAAACTGGCGGATTTTTGGAGTAGACCTCTCCCCAACCCCTCTCCTTGACAAGGAGAGGGGAAAGCAAGGGGTGAGGTGGTAATTAAAATAAATTATGGACTTAAAACACATCAGAAATTTTTCGATCATAGCTCACATTGACCACGGCAAGAGTACTTTGGCGGACCGGATGCTGGAGATTACGCACACTGTTCCGGAGCGCAAGATGCGCGACCAGGTGCTGGATTCTATGGAACTGGAACGCGAGCGAGGGATTACTATCAAGATGCAGCCCGTTAGGATGGAATACACCATTCAAAACCCCTCCCGACCTCCCCTTGTCAAGGGAGGCGAATCCTTTCCCCCTGATAAGGGGGAACACAAGGGGGTTAAATATATTCTGAATCTGATAGACACACCCGGACATATAGACTTTTCTTATGAGGTATCTCGCGCCTTAAAGGCCGTAGAAGGCTCCATTTTACTAATTGACTCAACTCAAGGGGTGCAAGCGCAGACACTTACTACGCTTGCTATAGCTCGTGAGGGAGGCAAAAATGGAGACAAGCAAATTATTCCCGTGCTCTCTAAAATAGATTCACCCTTAGCTAGGGTAGAAGAAATAAGGGAAGAGGTAATGAAGCTTTTAGATTGTGGTCCCAATGAAATTTTACTGGTCTCCGGACGTACCGGAGAAGGCGTACCAAATCTTTTAGAAGAAGTAATAAAAAAAATTCCAGCGCCTACGCAGACTTATAAAGGTGATAATATTTTGCGCGCACTGGTTTTTGATTTTAAGTATTCTAATCACCGGGGAGTTATAGTTTTTGTGCGGGTGCTAGATGGCAAGGTATCAAAGGGGGCGTCTTTAATTTTTTCAGTATCAACTGAAAAGTTTACTGCACTTGAAGTCGGAACTTTTTCTCCCGAAGAAACACCAAGCGAATATCTGTCCGCCGGTGATATAGGTTATATCGTTACCGGTATCAAGAAGCCGGGTATCGCATCTGTCGGAGATACTATTACAACCCAAAAAAATCCCTTGCCGGTGTTAGAAGGCTATATGCAACCTATGCCGGTAGTCTGGGCGTCTGTTTTTCCAGAAAATGCGGATGATTTCTCCGAACTTAAATTAGCATTGGGAAAATTACGACTTTCTGATTCTTCCTTTTCATATGAAGAAGAATCTTCCGGGTCCCTGGGGCGCGGGTTTCGCTTGGGGTTTTTAGGAATGTTGCACTTAGAAATTATTATCGAAAGATTGAAACGAGAATTTAATTTGAATTTGGTTGTTACTACGCCCTCTATTGTTTATGAAGTAGTCAGGAATGATGGCAAGAGAGAAAAAATTTATTCACCGTATTTTTTTCCGGACGATGGAAATATTAAAGTTGTCTTTGAACCGTGGGTGACTGCAAAAATAATCACTCCGGTCAAATATTTAGGCAATATTATGCAAATCTTATTTGACCATGAAGCAAAGGTCGGAGAGACAGAAAATTTTGGAGACAATCGTTCGGCCATCTCTCTGAAAATGCCGCTGCGCGAACTGATGCGTAATTTTTTTGATGAATTAAAAAGCACTTCGTCTGGCTACGCTTCCATATCTTATTCCATTGAAGAGAACCGCGAGGCTAATGTTACCCGGCTTGATATATTGGTCGCCGATGAGCCTGTTCCCGCCTTTTCTAAAGTTATTTCTAAAAAAAGAGTGCCCATTGAGGCGGAAAAATCTGTTCTAAAGCTGGAGAGTCTTTTACCGCGGCAAATGTTTACTTTAAAAATTCAAGCTAAGGCATTCGGACGCATCATCTCCTCGCGCACCCTTTCCGGTATGAAAAAAGATGTTACCGCTCATATGTATGGAGGCGACATAACTCGCAAAATGAAGCTTCGTGAGAAACAAAAAAAGGGCAAGAAGAAAATGAAAGAGCGCGGACGAGTAAATATTCCGCAAGATGTATTCTTGAAAATGATGCGGGCGGGGGATTAAAAAATCAAAAACAAATTTTTAAGGGGTTTGGCGAGTGGCGACGAGCCAACTTCAGGATTTTTTAAGCTTAAAAAAATCCGTACCGACAAAAATTTTAGTTTTTGATTTTTTACTTCAAACTAAATATAGGCGAGTAGAGTAAAATCATGCTGACGATGATCAGAATGCTGACGACCGCCCAAGCTACTTGTATTTTCTTTTGATGTTTTTTATTGAAAAGCATATACTGGAGTACAGTATATCAGAATATGAAAAATTTTCAACGAAAAAGAGGATTTAGAAATATTATCCACTCATGGCCTGTTTTAGCGTTTTTGGGTATTTTGGTGTTGATTTTTGCCTGGAGCGTACTTGGTTTTATAGGTAAAATGGAAATAACTAGGGAAAATAGAAAAATCGCCGAAAATAAAGTGGCCGAGCTAGAGAAAGAAAAAGAAAAACTTTCATCCGATATTGCTAAATTAAAAACTGAAAGTGGAGTAGAGGAAAGTATTCGCGAGAAATTTGGTTTGGCACGCGAGGGAGAAGGTATGATCGTCGTAGTGGAAGACAAAAACCTCCCGAAGGCAGAAGATGATGAGCAAGGAGGTTTTTTTTCTTTTTTAAAAAAGTGGTTTAAGTAGAAAGCGGGTATAGTTTAATGGCAGAATGCGACCTTCCCAAGGTTGAAACGCGAGTTCGATTCTCGCTACCCGCACTTTTTGTTTATTTGACAAGTATGGTACAATTAAAATATTAATAAATAATTTTGAATTTTCATGCCAGACGTAAAGCCAGAGGTAACAATTTATTCAACCCCGTCTTGTCATTTTTGCCATATGGCCAAAGAATTTTTTAAGGCTAACAATATTGCTTATACAGAGCATGACGTAGCCGGTGACGCAGAACAAAGGAAAATAATGATAGAAAAAAGTGGACAAATGGGCGTACCGGTTATCATCATCGGTGATGAGCTTATTATCGGTTTTGATAAACCGAAGATAACCAAATTGCTTGGACTTTAATATGGCATTTCCGCTTGCCCTCGTAGTTCAACGGATAGAACAGTCCCGTCCTAAGGGATAGATGTAAGTTCAATTCTTGCCGAGGGCACAAAATTTTGCTAGTATTTATTTATGTCACCCGAAGAAAGAGAGCTTTTAGAAAAGAGTGTTAGTCTTGCGGAAGAGAACAATAGTATGTTGCATTCCATGAGGCGCTCTATGCGTATTGCGAGTATTATGAGATTGATTTATTGGGCGCTCATTATCGGTTCTGCCGTCGGCGCTTATTATTTTATTCAACCGTATTTAGAGCAGTTAATAAGTATATATGGCGGAGCAAGCGATGTCCTTAAAAGTTTTAAATAAAATGCTCGGGTAGCTCAGTTAGCAGAGCATTCGCCTGAAGAGCGAAGGGTCGGCAGTGCGATCCTGCCCCCGAGCACCAAAGTTTCCTAGATTGACCTCACCTTGACGTTATTTGTTTTTCCTTTGTCTACTTTTTGAAGCTTGATAGTCAGAAGCCCATGCTTTTCGGTCGCCTCAACTTCTTCTGGCTCTATTTCTTGGGGGAGCGATATAGTGCGGGAAAATCTTCCCCAATAAAGTTCTTTACTGAAATAATTATCCTCGTCTATGGTACGGCTCTCTTCGCGCTGGCCCTTAATGGTGATCATGTCGCGCGCGATTGACAACTCTAAATCATCTGGCCTAACTCCAGCGACCATTGTTTGCACAACAATCTCCGTTGGTGTTTGATAAACATCAACTGCTAACTCTGCTTCCTCATTTTCTTCTTCAATCCAGTTGCTGTCTTTCTTATCTTTTCTGTCTCCCTTATTTGTTCCCATGAAACCCTTTTTAGGCTCTTCGTTTTCTTCTTCCATGCGAACACTTCCAGTCAATCTCTCCCAAAAACTTCTTTTTTTATCCATCCCATTATAAATTAAACTAATAATATTTATTTTTATGTCCCGTTTTTTTAATTTATAGCTGGACAAGTAATTTTTACCCAGTAGTGAGCTTTGCTCTACTACTGGTATTAACTCATTCTTCTCACCTTTTCAAAAAGTAGCATAACAACAATGGTAACGACCCACAAGAAACCAAACACTTTTAAGAAATCATTTTCGCTATTCCTTATTATAAAAAAATTAAAGATATTATGCAAGGCAATAGCAAATACAAAGCCGGCAAGAACATGCCATTTTCTCTTGAATCCTTCCATATGCAAGGAAATCCCTAGCCCAATGCCCAAAATCCCGCTGGAAACAGTGTGCAGAAGCGTAGACCCCAAGAATCTAAGCTGGCCGGTCAGCAGACCTACTGTATTTTGACCCACTGAAAGCGGTTTAATCAAAAATAGGGCATTTTCAAGGGCGGCAAAGCCCAAAGCTGCGGTAATCATATAAATTGGCCAATCTATCGGCTCGTCGGCATAAGTTGTTTTGTAAAGAATGACCAACACAGCTAGGTATTTAATTATTTCTTCGGTACTTGCCCAGAGGGTGAGTTGCCAATTGTGAGAACTTACATGGGCTTGGATAAATTTTTGAATTGGCAGAACGCAAACTACTGCGAGCATGCCCATAATGAAGACTATCGTGAGGATTTCTTTTGGTTCAGGTTTTTTCTTGTCTTCTTTGAGCCAGAACCACAGCCACAGAAGAGAGGGAAGAATGCCTCCCAGAAATGCTAGACCTAAAATTTTTGGGTCACTAGTTAGCATGGCCATTTTTCAACCATTAATAGATTTTTCTTTTTTTCAGGCCCGCCTGCAACGTTATGCGTAGCATTTCGGGCAGGCATCATCGACCAAATTTCTTCTGTGATGAATGGCATAAAGGGATGAAGAGCCTTGAGAATTTTATCAATCGTATGGATTAAAAATTGCTTGCGCCGAGCTTTTTCTTCTGGTGATCCTTTTTCTAAAATCATCTTACTTTCTTCAATTATCTTATCTGCCAGTGTGTGCCAAGTGTAATGGTAAAGCTTTTCGGCAGCAAGGTAAAACCGTAGATTTTCCATGTCTTCCGTCACATCTTCCAAAAGAGTCTGGCGCTCGGCACGAAGCATTTCATCAAACTCATTTCGGTCGGGGAAACCATCTTCAAGTTTTTCTCCTTCAGTATTTTGGAGAATGAATCGGGCGATATTCCAAAGTTTATTTGCAAACTTGCTGTAAGCTTTCACTTTTTGAATATCAAATTTGGCATCAGCTCCCGGTCCAATGCCCACGATCATTGACATGCGAAGCGCATCTGCTCCATATTCTTCTATTATTTTGAGGGGATCTACGCCATTGTCTAGCGACTTGCTGAATTTTTGTCCTTTGGCATCGCGCAGAATTCCATGCAAATAAACCGTCTCGAATGGAATTTCGCCCATCAAATATTGGGACATTAAAATCATCCGAGCAACCCAGAAAAAAAGAATTTCATATCCGGGATTTATCACATTAGTCGGGTGGAACTTTTTTAGGTCCTTCGTTTTTTCAGGCTGGCCCACCGTAGTTTTAACGGAGGCGGGCCAGCCAAGCGTGGAAAAAGTCCAGAGCCCCGATGAAAACCAAGTGTCCAGCGTATCTGGATCTTGAATAAATTCGGCATCACAGAATTCACATTTTGGTTTTTCAAAAGAGACAATCATTTTTTCACACTTGGCCGTATTTTTTTCTCGGCCTGCCTTGGGTATACATATTGGTTCATGATACCAAACCGGAATTCTATGGCCATACCAAATCTGCCTGGAAATGCACCAATCACGCAGATTTTCTATCCAATTGTAATAAACTTTTTCAAAATGGTCAGGCAGAATTTTTATTTTATCGTTACGAACCGGTTCAAGCATCAATTCCTTGAGCGATTTATTGTCGCGGGACAAAATTTTCTTATTTACATCCACGAACCACTGAAGCATTATTTGCGGTTCAATAATTCCGCCAGTCCGCTCCGCAGTCGCCACTCGATTTACATAATTTTCGTCAATAGAGATAAGTAGTCCTTTTGTTTTTAATTTTTCTACAATTTTTTCACGCGCATCGCCAATTTTCATTCCCGCAAATTCACCGGCAATCGGAAGTAGTTTTCCATATTTATCAATAATCTGCCCCTTGTCCAACTTATATTTTTCGGCCAACTCAAAGTCTTCATGCGAATGCCAGGGGGTAATAGTCATCACGCCTGTTCCGAATTCCATATCAATCATTTCGTCTTTGATAATCGTCGCTTCAATCGGGCCGTTGATCCATTCTACTGTTATTTTTTGGTTATGTTTCCAATCTTTATATCTAGGGTCTTTTGGATGCATCACGACATACTTATCGCCGAATTTCGTTTCTGGTCTGGCGGTGGCAATGGAAAACGGCCCGTATTTGAATGTGTAAAATTTATTTTTTCTTTCTTCGTAAACTATTTCGTCATCTGAAATTACTGTCTGGCCCTTGGGATCCCAATTCACAATTCTAGAACCTCGATAAATTAAGCCATCATCATACATTTTTTTAAAGGCAGTTTTGACAGCAGCATTACGAGCATCATCTAAGGTAAATGCTTCACGAGACCAATCAAGCGATGCACCCATTTTTCTTAATTGACTCACAATAGTTTTCCTGCTGTCTTCCACAAATTCGTTAACACGTTCTAGAAATTTCTCTCGGCCCATATCTTTTTTCTTCAGACCTTCCTTTTCCAATATTTTTGTAACTTTTGAATCCGTGGCTATTGCCGCGTGGTCTGTGCCGGGGAGCCAGAGAGTAGATTTGCCCTGCATCCTGTTGTAGCGAATCATTGTATCCTGCATCGCATCCTCTAGAGCATGACCCAAGTGCAGGACGCCAGTAGCATTCGGCGGAGGCAGGACAATGCAAAATGTTTCATCATAATTTTTATTTGTCTCTTTATTGAGAGCCCATTCTGGTCTGTTATCCGGGTTAAAAAAACCGCTCTTCTCCCAGAGCTTATAGATTCTTTCTTCAGTTGTTTTAGGATCATAAGGTTTGAGTAGCTTCGCGTCCATGCTCAAATAATATCACACCTGCCCGTCCTCTGGCGAGGTTAGAACCTTAAATTGCCAGTTGCTTTTATGTTGCCTAATCGGGGAACTTTCCCTTTATTTTTTATGTAATTTAAGTATCCAGCGATGCCGATCATAAGCGAATTGTCGGTGGCCAGCTCGGGGGTGGGGAAGAGAGTTTTTATTTTTAATTTTTTCATTTCATTTCGTAAATGCTTGTTGGCAGCAACTCCGCCGGCCACTATGATAGTTTTGATTTTATATTTTTCAATCGCTTTTTTTGTTTTATAAACCAAACATTCTATTGCCGCCTTTTCAAATTCCAGCGCAATCTTTGATTTGGTTTTTTCGTCGAGAGGACCTATTTTTTTAATTAGATACAAAACAGCGGTTTTTAGTCCGGCAAAAGAAAAATCAAAATTTTTACTGTGAAGCATCGGGCGGGGGAGGGCTACAGAAAAACTAATCTTTTCGGGGTCGCTCGCACGAGAAGGACTAGAAGATTTTGAATGGTCTGGCCGGGGGAGAGACCCGGGGAACCGAGGACCTGAAAAATTTTCTAGTCCTTCGAAGTGCCTTCTAGCTTTTTCAGCTAGTTTCGAAATCTCCGGTCCGCCGGGATAGGGAAGACCAAGCATGCGCGCTACCTTATCAAAGGCTTCACCGACTGCGTCATCGAGCGTTTCGCCAATGATTTCATACTGCATCCACTTCCTTGAGAGCACAAGTTGCGTGTGTCCGCCGGAAACCAGAAGAGCGAGCATCGGGAGTTTCACTTTTGGAATTCTGAATTTGCCACCGCCCGAATCGCTACGCGAAGCGTTGCGGGCAGGTTTATTTTTTCCGAACACCGACAGTACGTGTCCCTCCATATGGTTGACGGGGACGACTGGCACATTCCACTTTTTCGCCAAATCTTGCGCGAAGGTTATGCCGGTCCAGAGACACATTTCCAGTCCGGGTCCATAAGTGACGGCTATTAAATCAATGCCGGTATTTTGCCCGGACTCGGCACGGATATTTTTCTGCTGAAAAATTTCTCGTACTCGCGCCGACGCGCTCCCAAGGCCTCCCTCGCGCAAAATCCCGGCATTTCTCAATGCTTGCTCCAAAAGTATCGGCAAGTTTTTTTCGTGTTCTCGCTTTGCCAGCTTCGGATACACTCCGCCGTAGGGCATATGAATCTTTATTTGAGAATTCGAATTATTTGCCAGCATCTTGAAAGTGGCATTTTGCAGGCCTCCTTTTACTTCAAATATGCTTATGCAAGTATCATCACAGCTCGTTTCAATGCTTAAAATTTTCATGTGGGCGGTACAGAATTCGAATCTGTGGCCTTGTCTACGTCAAAGACACGCTCTACCAACTGAGCTAACCGCCCAAGATAGCATAGATTATTTATAGCATTTTCTCCTGAATTCTCTCAAGTGCCAAAATAAAAGCGCCAATGCGCAGGGAGGTGTTCAATTCCCGAGCTTTTTCTAGAATTTTTTTAGAATTATTTTCCAAGAGCGGTTTTAATTTGTCAAAAACTTCTTTTTCCGTCCAATGTTCGTTTTTCAAATTTTGTTCCCATTCAAAATAGGAGACGGTCACGCCTCCGGAATTCGCCAGTATGTCCGGCACGACAGGAATACCTTTCTTGAATAAAATTTCGTCCGCTTCGGGTGTCACGGGGCCATTAGCAAGCTCTAGGATAGCTTTTGCTTTTATCTTACCGACATTCTCTGCGGTTATCTGATTTTCGAAAGCGGCAGGTATTAATAAATCACACTCAAGTTCTAATAGCTCTTCGTTCGTTATGTCTTCACTTTCTGGGAAACCAGAGAGAGTGCCGGTGGTTTTTTTATACTCAGATAATTTTTTAATATCTAAACCGTTTTCATTATAAATTCCTCCTCTAGAATCTGAAATGGCTATCACCTTGTGTCCATTTTCAGTAAAGATTTCTGCTGCGTTGCTTCCCACGTTTCCAAATCCTTGCACTACCACTTTGCATTTCTCTGGAAGACCCAATTTCTCTCGCAAAGCATTGAAAACATAAAATCCTCCAAGCCCTGTCGCTGGCCCTCTACCTTCAGACCCCTGCCTGCTTGCCGGCAGGCGCCCATCTATCGGCTTGCCAGTGAATGTGGCACCAGATTTCTCGCCAGTTATTTTTGCATATTCGTCCGCCATCCAAGCCATGATCTCGGGCGTAGTATTGACATCCGGCGCAGGCACATCTTTATGCGGTCCTAAAATATCCGAAAGACCCCGTACCCATCCGCGTGAAAGCCTTTCCAATTCTCCACTGGACAACTCTTTCGGGTCAACCGTTATTCCGCCTTTGCCTCCGCCCATCGGGATATCAGCTACCGCGCATTTGAGAGCCATCCAGAAGGCGAGCCCTTTCACTTCATTTATTTCAACATTCGGGTGGTATCTGATTCCGCCCTTGTAAGGTCCTCTAGCATTGTTGTATTCAACTCGATAGCCTTCAAAAATTTTAAGCGAGCCATCGTCCATCTTAACCGGTATAGAAATTCTAATTTCCCGGTCGGGCACGCGTAGGCGAGTGATAAATTCCTTGCCGAAATTTTTTATTTTAGCGACTTTGTCCAGCTGGGCCATCGCATTTTCAAATGGGTTGTGCATAGTCCTCTATTGTACAATAAGTTTCTCTAAAATCTCAAGCTCTGCTTTGGTGTTTGGTTGAAGCCCCTCAATTATATTAGATACCGGTACAGCTATAATTTTTTTGCCTTGATCGCAGGCTATTTTAATAAGATCAGTCAAATAAAATTCCTTCTTAGTATTTTCATTTTTGAGCTTGTCAATATTATCCCAAAGCCACCCTGCGTCAAAAGCGTAAATCGCAGCGTTTAATTCCTTGATTTGTTTTTCTTCTTCCGTCGCGTCTCTAAATTCAATAATTTTTTTAACTAACCCATCTGCCCCGCGAATTATTCTGCCAAAATGATTCATACCTTCTCTCCAATCACTAAAGTCAGGAACTATTATAGTTCCTATTGTCATGCTGGGCTTTCTCTCTTTGTGTTTTGAAATTATCTGTTCAATCGTTTCTTTTGAAGTCATTGGCTGGTCGGCTGAAAGAACCAGTATTATTTTATCTTCAGAATTAATTCTATTTTGCGCCGACTTTACTGCATGTCCTGTGCCTAGTTGCAGGGTTTGCTCTGCATATTCATGATCATTGCCCAATACTTCTTTGATCCTTTCTTTTTTATGACCGACGACAATTATCGGCTTGGTCGACAAATTTAAACTGGCAATAGTATGGAGGATATGTTTTAAGAAAGGTTTGCCCTTGAGTGCCGCCAGAGCCTTGGGTTCATCGGAGTTCATTCTCTCTCCCTTGCCGGCGGCCAGGATTATGATTTTGACTTTATTATTCATGTCCAGAAATTATACCCAGTTAGTAGATTTTAGCAATGCTCGTCTTGCGGGTCCACTTTGCATATATTTTATATCTATTTACAAATTCTTTTTAAAATTGTAGAATATTTTTGAGATTGCAAAAAAAGGGGTCTAAAGGAGGCCCCGCTTATGGCAAAAGAACAGCGTGGGTTCGCGTCGATGTCGCCTGAGAGACAGCGAGAAATCGCCAGCAAGGGTGGCCACGCCGCGCACCAGAAGGGCGCGGCGCACGAGTGGACCTCGGAAGAGGCCCGTTCAGCCGGCCGCAAAGGCGGTCTGGCGGCGGGTCGCAGCCGCCGGGAAACCCTGGCAGCCTTGCGGCAGGCTACCGAGCCCTCCGAGTTATCCGGGTTTTTTGGTCCGGAACTACCGGACCGCCTGGAGTGGTGGAAGTAGCCGGACACCCCCGCCGTGATGCAAGTGGTCACGGCGGGGGAGCAGTAGTTCTTTAGTTTTTGGTTTGCAAAATAAAATAAAAATATCACAAGCGCCTCGGCACCTTTCGGTTTCCGGGGGCTCTTTAGTTGTGGGCGGTTTTTAATTTTGTCTACCGAAATCAACATATGTTCGAGTTGGTAGACATATACATGGTGCCGACTTTTTCAATTTTGCGTTTGACACACTGATTTTTAAGTCGTATTAATTATTTTTTTAGTGCTATAATATTCTTGGAGAAGTTCCCAGCCCAAAGGAGGTGACGAACAATGGGCAAGCAAAGGAAGAGAAAGGAATTGACAGAGTGCGCTGAAGCTCTGCGTGCTCTGAGACTCGACAGTCTTGTCTCTGTCGAGTCTATTGAGCTACTCATAGAAGATGGACATTACCATCTTCGTGAGATTTGCCAACGCCAGCCTTGCAATGAAAATCAGGCAAGGGCTCTGGCAGATCGGCTGGACAAAGCCGAGTGGCTTCTCCAGCAGAAAGGGATAGTTTTCGATGGAAAAAACTCGTCGTCGAAATGAAAGGGGCATAGTGCCCAGATAAAGCCAGATGAGCACCGAAAGGGTTCGCTGGCTTTTACAATTTTGGATAATTTATTTTTTTATTTTGCAATCCAACACAAAAATGCTATTATATTTTTGCCAAGAAATATTTTTGGCCCTGTCGTCTAACCAAGTTAGAATACAGCGGACAACGGGTTTTCAATCCGTTAAATAAAACTTAATATTAGGTCAATGAAACTTGGCCCTGTCGTCTAACGGTTAGGACAACGGGTTTTCAATCCGTTAATCGGAGTCCGACTCTCCGCAGGGCTGCTTTTAAAAATCAAGGAGATGTGGCAGAGTGGTTGAATGCACCGGTTTCGAAAACCGGCATACCGCAAGGTATCGGAGGTCCGAATCCTCCCATCTCCGCTTTTACTTTGTGTGCAAATGCAGATAAATATCTTCCAATGCGCGGACAGCGTCGCCGGCCGCAATGTTGTTTTGATGGTATAAGGCATTAGTACAATCCCCAGCCGCCCAAATGCCGGAGGTTTCAGTTTTCTGCGTCCAGGCGTCAATTTTTATTCTTCCAAATGAATCAAGCGGGACGAGTCCCTTGGCAAAATCCGTATTTGGAATCTGCCCGATTTCCACGAAAATTCCCGCCACTTTTAATTCCGTTTGCGCGCCGGTATTTGTATCCTTGTAAACTATTCCTTCAACAAATTTTTCCCCTTGCACTTCCAAAATCTCAACATTTTTGATTGCTTTCATTTTAGGATTTTTCAAAACTTTTTCCACGGTAATTTCATCTGCGCGAAAAGTGTCGCTTCGGTGCAGAAGCGTGACAGATTTACAATAGGCGAGCAGTTGCGCGGCAGTTTCAAACCCGGCGTTGCCTCCGCCGATCACGGCTACATCCATTCCGGTAAAAAGCGGTCCGTCGCAAGAGGCGCAGTAGGTGAGGCCCTTGTGCTCCAGAGCGTCCGCGCCTTTGGCTTCCAGCTTCCGCCTGCCGCTGCCGCTTGCTATTAAAATTGTTTTAGCGGCAAATTCTTCACCACTTTCTGTCTTTACGGAAAAAACGGAAGCCTTGCTTCCGTCAACTGACGGAAGCAAGGCTTCCGTTTCTTTGACCATAATTACTTTCTCGCCTTCTTTTACTTCTAGAGTTTGTCCGGCTCCAGAATTAGAAAGCACATGTTTTTTAAATCCCTCGGCCAGTTCTGGCCCCGAAAGAGAAACTGTTCCTATCCAGTTGTAAATCTGCTCGGATACGACGGACTGCCCGCCCCACTCGGCGGTTATAAAAAGCGTTTGGAGTCTTTTGCGCGAAGCGTAAACGGCCGCCGCCGCGCCAGCCGGTCCGCCGCCAATGATTATCAAATCGTATGTCATTTTTTCATTATATCAGAAAATTCTTAAAATAAAATTTTGAAGGGGTTTGGCGAGCGACGGCGAGCCAATTTCAGGGTTTTTTAAGCTTCAAAAAATCCGTACCGGAAAAAGTTTGATTTTAAGAATTTTCTCTTTACTTTTTCCGTCGTAAAAATGCCGGCACAGCGCTCCAGTCATCCGCGTCATCTTCTACAATTATGTCCTCCACGTCTGTCTTTTTATCTATTTTTTTTAGGAAGTCACCGCTACTCATATTTCCGCTTTTAATACTATTGCTTATTTCCTTTTTAGCCATAGCCGCATTTTCTTCTTTGAGCAGTGTTTGATTTATAGCTCCCGCTCCGCTAAAGAGACTCTTGCGGGGCATATCAGCTGGGAAATTAGTGGCAATAACCGTAACTTTCAGTTCGCCCTTTTTTAATTTTTCATCGCGAATTGTGCCAAAGATTACTTTAGCGTCTTTATCGATTGATTCGGTAATTATCTTAGCCGCTTCTTGAATTTCATGAATAGTTAGGTCGTCTCCGCCAGAAATAGCAAAGAGTACCCCTTTGGCGCCATGGATTGAAACCTCTAGAAGAGGGGAGTTAATCGCTCCCAGCGCCGCTTTTTCAGCGCGTTTTTCGCCAGAAGCAGTACCGATGCCCATCAGTGCGCTACCAGCGTCCGACATAACAGCCTTGATGTCCGCGAAATCGACATTAATAATACCGGGGGTGGTAATCAGGTTTGAAATACCTTCCACCGCTTGGCGCAGAACATCGTCGCAACTAGCAAAAGCATCTTTGAAATTAGTATTTTTATCGGCCAACTGGAGCAGTTTATCATTTGGAATGATAATAATCGCGTCCACTTCTTTTGACAAGTCTTCAATTCCTTTTTCAGCTATTTTCATTCGGTGGCTGCCTTCAAATAAAAAAGGTTTGGTCACAACCCCAACTGTCAGTATGCCTTGCTCTTTGGCCGCGCGGGCAATGATCGGAGCCGCGCCTGTGCCCGTGCCTCCGCCCATTCCGCAAGCCAGAAAAATCATATCCGCCCCCTTGATGACATCCTGAATTTCAGATTTTGTTTCTTCAGCCGCTTTTTTCCCAATCTCCGGATCCATTCCAGCACCCAGACCCTTGGTCAGATTTTTTCCCATATGGATTTTTTTCTCAGCCAGGGAGTGATGCAAGTCTTGCGTGTCAGTATTCATGCAGATGAAAGTAACATCCTTGACCTTGGAATTTATCATATGGTTAATGGCATTTTTCCCTGATCCCCCTATTCCGATAACCATAATGCGAGCGAAACTCTCTATTACTTGGTTTACTTTTGGCATATGTTTCTTGCCCAGCCCTCTGAATGCACGCATCCAGAAGGCTGGGTGAATTAGTTTATATAAAAGCATACTAGCACTAGAACAAAAAAAAGCAAATTTCTGTAATTTTGCTAAAACCTAACACCTAGAATCTTAAACCTAATTTTTTACGGCATTAGCTGTTTTATACTTGATTTTATTGTATTTTTTAGGTCTTTGAAGAGGTTTACAAATGAACCTTCGGAGTAACTATTGTTATCTCGGCCAGAAATTACCAGGCCCAGAGCAGCAAACCAAGCCGAATCGCGAAGTTTGGTTTTTGAGTTGCCAAAAATGTCGGTTGTTCCAAGGCTCGCGGGCAGTTTCAGGGCCAATTTTGAAAGTTCGGTAAGTCTCAAGGTACTTGCGCCCCCGCCGACAAAGACAATACCCGCTGGCAAGAGTTCCGACCTTTTTATTTTTTTTAAATGATTTTCTATCAGCTCAAAAATATCAGACAGGCGCGCTTCTACTATCTCATCGAGTTTCTTCTTTGAAAAATCCTCTAGAACGTCTCCTTGTTTCATGCGTTCTGCCAATTCCAGTGGAATCTTGAATCCGAGCGCGATGTCATTGGTAATATCAGAAGAACCGATGGAAAAAGTATGAATTGACACTGGTAATCCATTTTCAAAAACAGACAGTGATACTGTTTCGGAGCCTATGGTTACCAAACCGACACCGGCGATTTTTTGTTTTTGTTTTAGCACGATTTGACTAATGGCTATAGGGGAGGCGATGATATCTATAGTTTCCACTCCCGCCCCTGCAATCACGCCTATTAAATCTTCTAAATGTTGCATGGAGTAGGTGAGAATTAGGGCTTTGGCCTCAAGCTTGGTTCCACGCATGCCCTCTAGCCGGCCCAGCACTTCTTTTCCATCCAGCCGGAAAGAAATAGGAAATATTTGAATAACCTTTTTATTATTTAAATTTAAATTATCTTCACAATCTTGGAGTGCCTTATTTATGTCCAAATTAGTCACTTCACCGTCCGCCTTAGAAATAATTACCGAACCGGAACTAAACTCTCCGCGCAAACTTACCCCGCCGACCGAAATAAATGCGCGCTTTATCTTTATGCCTGAAGTTTTTTCGGCTATGGATACAGCCGATTTTACTGAAACTGTTGCTGGAATAGAATCAACAACATATCCATGTCGCAAACCTTCCGTTTCACTTTCGCCGATACCAATAATTTTAGGATTTTTTTCTCCTTTTAGAAACTCTCCCACCACGACCCTTGTCGTCGAGGATCCCACGTCTATTCCGATAGAAATATTTCTGATCATCCCAGTACTAAAATTTTATTTGTTAATACTTATTATTATACCACCTAATCAAAAATTAGACGAAGTCGTTACGGGACAAGTATTTTTTTTCTAGTTTTTCCATTTTTTTTCCATGTTTGAGTCCTTTCAAATGAAGCATTCCGTGGATAACTAAAAAGCCCAACCACTCGGGCATGGTTCTCCCTAAATTTTTTGCTTCTTTTTTTATTACGGCTTTGCACAACACAAGCTCGCCTGCATTTTTACGCAAAGAAAAAGAGAGAACATTGGTCGCTTTGTCTTTTCCCCTATACTTTTTATTTATTTCCCTGGATTTCTTTTCGGAGACGTAGGCAATTGAAAGAGAATAATTTTTACCCAAAATATCGTTTTTTAATTTAGTAAAAAGCATAATAGTTATCAGCTTCGCTTCTTACAATTTTTCGTCCCTGCGCCCTTCCCCGAGTACGGGTTGGGACCCTCGGGAAGCTCAAAATTGCAAGAAGCTCAGCTTCTATTTCATCTTGCCGAGTTTGCGAAGCTTCTCTATTTCACGCCTGCGCCCTATCCTCTTTAAGGCGCTCTTTTTTACTTTGAGCCGGGACTCTTTTCTGACACTATAGCGAGCGCCTTTTACTTTGCGAATGATACCAGACTCTTGAATTCTGCGCGAAAAACGACGCAAAACACTTGAATTATTTTCATTTGGATTTTTCCTGACCTCTATTACTGTATTAGCCATATTCTCCTAGGTTATCATAAGAGTAGAGAATTGTAAAATTGACTTTTTCATAAAAAAAAGTTAAATTAGAAAGATGAACCCTACAACTGACTACATAACCGAAGAAAAAAGGCAAATGCTCCAAGTTGAACTGGACGATTTAAAAGGACCGAAAAGAAAAGAAATTTTAGCTAGCTTGGAATACGCCAAATCGTTGGGCGACTTGGCAGAGAATGCAGAATACCACCAAACTCGCGAAGACCAAGGTAAACTCGAAGAACGCATTCTCAAAATAGAACAAATCTTAAAATCTTCACAGACTGTTAAAAGAGGCGGTGGAGATGTGGTTGAAGTTGGTTCCAAGGTCATTGTGCAAAAAACTGGGAATAAAGAAGAAAATAAAACTTATACTATAGTCGGGTCCGAGGAGGCAGATATGGCAAAGGGCAAAATCTCTAACAGGTCTCCTTTTGGTGTTGCTCTTTTTGGCAAGAAAAAAGGTGCCAGTGTCTCATTTAAGACTCCAAATGGTTTAGTCAATTACAAAATAATCAGTGTTTCTTAAACTTCCGCCCGAGGCGGATAAATAAAAATGTCTTCGATTGACGAAATTAGAAATGCCAGGATAAAAAAGCTTGAGCTCTTGAAGAGTAAAGGCATCAATCCGTATCCAGCGGAATCAAAAAGAGAAATAACTCTCAAAGAAGCAGTTGATAATTTTATCGAGCTGGAGAAAAAAAAGGGAATAAAATGGATTGCGGGACGAGTTATGTCTATCCGAGGACAGGGCGCGATTATTTTCATAACCTTAAATGATGGCACTGGCAGTTTTCAAGGTTTGCTTAAAAAAGATATTCTCGGTGATGAAAAATTCGACTTTTTTAGTGAAGTGGTTGACATCGGGGACTTTGTAGAAATTCAAGGCAGTTTTTTCACGACTAAAAGAGGAGAAAAAACAATGGAGGCCAAAGACTGGCGGATGCTTTCTAAAAGCCTGCGCCCCTTGCCGGAGAAGTGGCATGGGCTCACCAACGTGGAAGAGAGATTTCGTAAGCGCTACCTCGACATCCTGATGAATCCGGAGCTCAAAGAACTATTTAAGAAAAAAGCAAAATTTTGGGATGCCACGAGAGAGTTTATGAAAAGCAAAGGATTTCTAGAGGTGGAGACACCGACCTTAGAAGTTACAACCGGCGGCGCCGAAGCCACTCCTTTCAAGACTCACCACAACGATTATGACTTGGATGTTTATTTACGCATATCGGTAGGCGAGCTCTGGCAGAAGAGGCTGATGGCGGCGGGCTTCCCGAAAACTTTTGAAATCGGCAGGGCGTATCGGAACGAAGGCACTAGCCCGGAACATGCGCAAGAATTCACCAATATGGAATTTTACTCCGCCTATGCGGACTTCAACGATGGCATGCAGTTGGTCCGAGAGATGTATATACATATTGCTAAAGCGGTTTTTGGCACCACCAAGTTTACTTCCAAGGGGTACACTTTTGATTTGGCAAATGAGTGGGGGAAAATAGATTATGCGGAAGAGATCATAAAACAGACAGGCCTAAACATCCACCAAGCGAGCGAAAAAGAAATGGAAAAGAAACTGAAAGAATTAAGCGTAGAGTACGACGGAGAAAACAGAGAGCGGTTGATGGACACTCTTTGGAAACATTGCCGGAAAAATATTTCCGGCCCGGCTTTTTTAATAAATCATCCGACGCTGGTTGCCCCGCTTGCCAAGAATAATCTGGATGGAAAAACCGTGCAGAGATTTCAGCCCATCTTTGCGGGTAGCGAAGTCGGGAACGGATATTCGGAGCTGAATGACCCGCTTGAACAAGGGGAGAGATTTGAAGTTCAACAGAAACTCATCGATAAAGGAGACACCGAAGCGATGATGGCGGATATGGAATTCGTAGAAATGCTGGAGTACGGTATGCCGCCCTGTTGCGGTTTTGGATTCGGAGAGAGAATGCTCGCGGTACTTCTGGACAAGCCGCTCCGCGAACTTCAGGCTTTTCCCTTGATGAAGCCAAAGGAAGAATAGTGTAATAAAATTATAGAAGACCCAAAAAATTTAAGCCAAGGAAAAGGCGAGCATCCGTCTAGGACAGTGGAAGAGTTGGAAGATATGATAAAAATTATTGATTCAGAAATTGTCAGCTTGGGTGACAAAATAAGTCCGGAAAAACTCGATTATCTTACCAGGCAAAAAGATAAGTGGGCTAAAGAAATAGCAGAGCTAAAAGGAGAGAAGATAAATAGAAAGGGACTAACAAGTTTTTCCTAAAGTAGGAATTTTTATTTTAATTCTTATTGCAGTTTTTTGCAAAATACTAGAATAGATTCAGCACGCGGTGTGAGTTTGTGGCAGACACTAGTGCCACTATTCCGTTTCATTACCAATCCGGCGATAGCAAGTTTGCGTATGTGGTCCGAAGTGTTCTCGTATCCTATATTTAATCTCTCCGCTATGTCGTCCACCGAAAGCTCGGGTTCTTTCTTCAATAAATCAAGAATCTGGAGTCGGCGATGATTTGCAAATCCTTTTACAATACGTTCAAGTTTTAAATAATTATTTACCATCTTTTTATTATACACTACTTCTTTTTCTTATTCTAGTCTTTTGCAAAAGACTTGTATTGTATGTGATTATCTTTATTTTTCGGCGGGAAAGACCCACTTTTAGTTATCCACAGGTGGGGCTTGGCGTTATTTTGGGTAAGGAATACAATGTATATCAAGTGGGAAAAGGTGGGAAACATGTGGATAAATAAATTTATGCTCATCGGCGAATACATACACACAATAGACGAAAAGAACAGAGTTTCATTGCCGGTAAAGTTTCGAAAAGAGATGGGCAAAAAAATTATTATTACTCCCGGGCTTGGTCAATGCTTGTTCATTTTTACAACTAAAGAATGGGAGAAAGTAAGCAGGAAACTTTCTGATTCGGATGCAGACCTTTCGTTCCTGAAAGCCGATCAGAGAAATTTCAACCGATACATGTTTGGGCGGGCGGCGGAAGTGGAGATTGATTCGATCGGCAGGATGCTGATACCGGAATTTTTGCAAGAGGGAATCAGGTTGCGGGACAAGGCGGCGATTATCGGAGTCAAGGACAGAGTGGAAGTTTGGAACGAGAAGGCGTGGTCGGAACAGAAAGCAAAAGTGGCAAGGCAGGCGGAGGATTTAGCGGAGAAGCTCGCGAGCGGAAAATAAAATGGAAAGCAAGCACCGGACAGTTCTTTTAAATGAAGCTATAGATGGTTTGAATTTAACGAATAAATCTGTCGTCATAGATGCCACATTCGGCGGTGGAGGGCACTCTCTGGAAATCTGTAAAAGATTTCCTGGTGTAAAGATTGTCGCTTTAGACCAAGACCAAGGCACTCTAGAAAGGGGTAGAGTCAAGTTTCAAGATTTGAATTGCGATATTACTTTCGTGAATGAAAACTTTAGAAATCTTTTAAATTTTCGCCCAGACGGAATTATTTTTGATTTGGGTTTGAGTTCTGACCAGCTAGAGAATTCCGGGCGAGGATTTTCTTTTATGAAATCTGAGCCATTGCTCATGACCATGAAAGAAAATCCTTCTCCGGAAGACATAACAGCATTTGATGTCGTTAACACTTGGAGCGAAAAAAGTTTAGCCGACATCATTCATGGATACGGCGAAGAAAAATTTGCCACAAGAATAGCTAGAGGCATAGTGGAAGCAAGAGCGAAAGCGCAAATTGAAACCACCTTTGATTTAGTAAAAATAATCAGTGAAGCAGTGCCGGCTAGATATACCAAAGGGAAACTTCACTTTGCCACTAGAACTTTCCAAGCAATCCGGATAGCAGTCAATGATGAATTAGGGGCACTGTCCGAAGGTTTATCCAAGGGGTTTGATTTGTTAAAAGTGGGCGGAAGAATGTCAGTGATTTCTTTTCATAGTTTAGAGGACAGAATAGTGAAAAAATTTTACAAAATAAAAGAAAAAGAAGAACAGGCAAAGTTAGTAAATAAAAAAGTAATTTTAGCAAGTAATAGTGAAATTAAGAATAATCCCAGATCTAGAAGCGCCAAACTTAGGATTTTAGAGAAAACCGCCGTCACGACGGGGCAAGTATAAAAAATATGAGACAAATAACTTCAAAAATGCATATGATGGGCGTAAGTATAATAAATAATAACATCGAAAGAATTCTTTTGAATTTTGTTGTTTTGTCTTTTGGAACACTTGCATTTATATATCTTTTACTTTTGGGCAATATGGTTTCGAATATTGTAGCGCGTCGAAGTCTTGAAATAAATGCGCGTGCCCTTTCGGGTGAAGTTAGAGATTTAGAACTTACTTATTTATCTATGTCTAATAGTGTTGACCTACCTCTTTCATATTCTATGGGTTTTAAGGAAACAAAAGCCAGTTTTGCAACTCGCAAATCTCTCGGGCTTAGATCTCTTAGCAATATACTTCAAAATGACATATAGTTTTCTTCCTAGGTCCAGAGTTGTTCTTTTGTGCATTATAGTTTTCTCTTTGATTCTGACAACCAAGCTTTTTTTAGTGCAAGTTGTGCATAGTAATGCCTATTCCGAGTCTGCAGATCGTCAATATGCTATGCCCGGAAGCAACATTTATGAACGCGGGACTATTTTTTTTGAGAGTAAAGATGGACAACTTATTTCAGCTGCTACGCAGACGACTGGATTCAAGCTCGCAATCAATCCCAGTAAAATTGTCGACATAGAAAATACCTATCAAGAACTATCAAAAATAATATCTCTAGACCATGATGATTTCACAGCTAGAGCGTCTAAGATAAATGACCCCTATGAAGAAGTGGCAAACCATCTTTCCAAAGAGGAAGCGGATGCCATATCTCTTCTTAAAATTTCTGGCATAAGTATTTTTAAAGAAAAGTGGCGCTTTTATCCCGGGGGGTCTTTAGCTGCCCATGTGCTCGGCCTTGTGGGATATAAAGATAAGGAACTCGGCGGACGTTATGGTCTTGAAAGATTTTACAATGTGGAGCTTTCTAGAAATAATAATAATCCTTATGTAAATTTTTTCGCTGAAGTTTTTTCTAATATAAATAAAAAATTATTTGAAAACGAAGTACCCGAAGGAGATGTGGTAACCACCATTGAGCCGACTGTCCAGAGTCTTTTAGAGAAAAAATTAATTGAGGTAAAGGAAAAATATCAAGTTGATTCTATCGGAGGGATAATTATGAATCCGACCGATGGATCTATTTATGCCCTCGGCGTCAAGCCCGATTTCAACCCAAATGATTTTTCTCAAGTTAAAAAAAGTTCTATTTTCTCCAATCCTTTAGTGGAAAATGTCCTGGAATTCGGCTCTATTGTCAAGCCCTTGGTTATGGCCTCTGCCTTAGACGCGGGGGTCGTCACAGCCAATACAACATATAATGATAAAGGGTCTATAATAGTTGAAAAAAAAGAAATATTTAATTTTGATAAAAAAGCGCGAGGTCCGGGCATAACAATGCAGGAAGTCCTAAATCAATCCCTCAATGTGGGAATGGTTTTTGTTGAACAAAAATTAGGCAAGGAAAAACTGCGTGATTATCTGCTCTCTTATGGCATTAAAGATAAAACTGGGATTGATTTGCCGAATGAAACCAGCGGGCTAGTATCTAATTTAAACAGTCCTCGAGAAATTGAATATGCTAATGCCGCCTTTGGCCAAGGCATAGCCCTGACACCAGTCGAAATGATTCGAGCATTGGCCGCACTGTCAAATGGGGGGAATTTAGTTGTACCCCATGTTGCAAAAAGGATAATTTATAATGACGGCACTTCTAAAAAAATGACATATCCGACTGTGCCTGCTAAAATCACAAAGCAAACGGGGGAAGAGATAACTAGAATGCTGGTAGTGGTGATGGATAAAGCGATCAAGGGAGGTTTGGCGAAATTAGAACATTTTAGCCTAGCGGTAAAAACTGGCACGGCCCAAGTTGCAGATAATATCACCGGAGGATATTATGAAGATAGGCACACTCACTCTTTTTTTGGTTATTTTCCGGCTTACGATCCGAAGTTTATCGTTTTTCTTTATGCCGTGAATCCGAAGGGCGTGCCTTATGCCGCCACGACCTGGTCTGATCCTTTCTTAGATATCACTAAATTTTTATTGAATTATTATGAAATTCCGCCGGATCGGTAGATGAAAACAATTTTTAAAAAAATAATAACTTATATCCTGCAAATAGAGTCACGCTTGGTAATTTTCAAATATAAGCCGAAAATTGTTGCCATTACCGGATCGGTCGGCAAGACTTCTACTAAAGAGGCGGTTTATGCCGTTATCTCGGGAGTATCGCATGTTCGTAAAAGTGAAAAAAGCTATAATAGCGAAATAGGATTGCCTCTGACTATTTTAGGTATCCCGAATGGATGGAATAATCCGCTAGCCTGGCTCAAGAATATTTTTAAAGGCTTGTGGCTTTTTTTAATGCCCCACAAATATCCAAAATGGTTAGTGTTGGAGGTGGGCATAGGAAAGCCTGATGATATGCGCCAGACTGCTTCTTGGCTTAAAACAGATGCGGTTATTATCACCGCGATCGGGGAGACTCCGGCTCACATTGAATTTTTTAATTCGCGTAAAAATCTAATAGAAGAAAAAAGCAAGCTTATAAAAACTTTGAAAAAAGACGGCCTTTTAATATTAAATGCTGATGAAGAGGACGTATTGGCAATGAAAACGCAAAATAAGACGAAAGACAAGCATCGCACTATAACTTATGGATTCAAAGAAAATGCTGACATTTTGGGTTCTGCTGACAGTATTTTTTGTGACGATCGGGGAATCCCCAAAGGAGTAATTTTTAGAATAGACGCCGAGGGGAAAAGTTTGCCTGTGGTTATCGAAGGAGTATTCGGGTTAAACCATGTTTATGCGTCTCTCGGAGCCCTGGCGCTCGCTTCGATTTTGAAATTTAATATGTTGACCGCCGTAGAGTCACTTAAGAATTATGATGTTTCACCAGGGCGTATGCGGCTTCTAGAGGGGATAAGGGATTCCCTTATTATTGACGATACTTATAATTCTTCCCCGGTTGCTTGCCAGTCCGCCTTGAAAACCTTGGGAGAAGTAAAAACTAATGGAAGAAAAATTGCTGTTCTCGGAGATATGCTTGAATTAGGCAAGTATACAGAGGAAGCCCATAGGAATATTGGCAAAGTTGCTAGAGAGAATGCTGAAGTGCTTATCGTGGTTGGTCCTCGAGCGAAAGCGATCAAAGAAGGCGCGCTGGCGGCAGGGATGAATGGGGCGAACCCGCCAGACGGTCGGGCAGGCATTTTTGAATTTTTAGATTCTTACGAAATGGCAGAATTTATAAAAACTTTTGTGCAAAAAGGGGACCTCGTCCTTGTGAAAGGTTCCCAGGGTATGCGCATGGAACGTATAGTAGAGGCGATACTTAAAGACCAGAAAAACAAAAATAAACTGCTAGTGCGTCAGGACGATGAGTGGAAGAGGAAGAAATAAAAAGGTACTATTTTCTGCGATAGCAGAGATTGTTACCTTTTTAAATTTCTCCGATAAGTTTGGTCATCCATTTTTCAATTTTTTTTGTTATAAAAAATAGGCGTGGATATTTTTCTGTGTGTTTTTCTATCCATAAGCGAATTTTTGGAGAATGAAAGGAAAGAAGAATAAAACCGATGGCTAAAAAAATAACTCCCTGCAAAAAAGGCAATACCAGTCCCAACAGCCCCAGTATTATAAAAATAACCCCAATAGTTAACACAACAGCTCGTTTTATTTTTTTTCTCATAATGACTCTACGCGGAATCGAACCGCGATTTAATCCTTGAGAAGGATTCGTCCTAACCGTTAGACGATAGAGCCATATATTTGATTATATTTTTACTCCAGATATAATATAACATATGCAAGGAAATTTTTCGGTCTATCTTAAGAATAAAAAATATAAAACTCGCTATCGCACAGAGTTTATTACCATTACAGATGATGTGGAAGAAATTGTAAAAAAATCAGGAATTAAGACGGGGACAATAGTCATTCAAACGCATCACACCACTTGCGGCATTTGGGTAAATGAAAATGAAAAAAATCTCATCGGTCCGTCGGAAGAAATAGGTTATACATCGGACTTGCGCAAGGTACTGGACAATTTTGCGGACCCAGCTTCCGAATACGGCCATAATGACATCTGCCACACGCAAAATATAACAGGCAAACGCAATACGCATTTATGCGAACCGGATGAAAACGGTGTCATCAACGAATGCATCAACGGCCATGCGCACGCGCAAGCTATGATGCTCCAATCGTCCATCTCTCTGATCGTGGAAGATGGAAAACTCTTGCGTGGCAGATGGCAGGAAGTTTTACTTGTTGAGCTGGACCACGACAGGGAAAGAACAGTTTCTTTCTTAGTGTCTGGAGTGTTGTAATATTTTTTCTACTTCTCAAATTTAGACCTAGACAGAAAAGAAATTATATTGTATTCTTTTAGTGAATTTTGCTTTTGGCAGGTCGGCTTAGGAGACGTGCGTCTCTGAACCGAGTGGGAGACGACCTGCTGATTTTTTGGAGGATGCCATGAAAGAGCGTTTGCGGACAATCGGCTTCCTGATCGGTCTCGTGGTGACAATCGTCATCGTCGTGTTTTTGCTCTGTTGCGTTTTCTTGCTCGATAAGATCGACCAGCAGTGGCAGCTGCTCCGGCTCTGGTACCTCGATCGGAAGATCAGCCTGGAGTGGAAATTCGTTCGGTTCTGGGCGCGCCATGGCTATGCGCGGCGCGCGCAGAAGTGGGCCGACAGGGCGCACCAGGCGCTTAACCGGCGCGATGCTCTTACCTCGGAGCTGGGAGCACCCGAGTGGGATTATCTTTTGTTCCACTACTAGCGCTCGGTGGTGCCGAGCCGAAAGGAAAGGAGAAGAATATGGAAAACAGACCGGCATCGTTCCCTCGAGGAGCGCTGCCGGTTTACCAATTTTAGTCTCTTCTGTGTGTCGGTAATTTCCGCATATGCTTGAATTACCAACACATACTATTCCTCCAACTTGGGTTTTTCTACTTCGAGTAACGCAAGCTCCGGCGAAGAGCCGGCGATGCGGAGCACGTCTTTATCTATCTTTTTTAATTCTTTATTGGAAGCGTTGTAATGGTTGACCACCGTCCCCAAAGCGTTCCCGAGCTTGTTATGGTACTCATCGTAGGATTTCAAATGCTTGCCTAAGTCCTCCACTTTTTTAATTATTTCTTTAGCCGACTCTTCTATTTGAAGCGCTTTGAGCCCCTGTAGGACGGTTTGCAAATAAGCCAGAAATGAAGTGGGACTCGTAATGATGACTTTGTATTTTCCGGCCGCCCGCTGGATCAAATTTTCTTCCCCGGCTCCCACTTTACCAGTCAGTAAGTCATAGTAAATAGCCTCGTGGGGGATAAACATAAAAGCAAAATCTGTCGTGCCTTGCGCTGGTTGTATATATTTTGCAGTTTCCAATATCCTATTTTTTAAATCATCCTCAAAAACTTTTCCCAGTCTTTTTCTTTCTGTTTCGTCCCGCTCTTCCGCCATTCTATTATAATTTTCCAGCGAAAATTTTGAATCTATCGGAATAATTTTATCTTTGACAAATACCACAGCGTCCACAATAGTGCCATCAGGGAAAGGGTATTGCATTTGGTAGCTCCCGGGCGGCAAGACATTTTTTAAAACTGTTTCCAGATAATATTCGCCGAGTATTCCGCGCTGTTTCGGATTCTTCAAAATATTTTCCAGGCTCTGAAGCTGGTCGGCAAAAGAGATAACTTGCTTGTTGGTCTCGTCAAGCCGGGTCAACCGCTCGGTCACGTCGCGGATAATTTTGTTTGATTCAGAAGAATGGAATTTCAAACTCTCATTCACCTGCTTATGTGACTCGCCGATTTTATTATCCACTGTGCGCGAGAGTTCGTTTAACTGCTGGAGGATCAAGTTAAGCCCGATGTCGTCCTTTTTCTCTTCCTTTGTTCTATTTAAAATAAAGTAGGCAGCAACAGCTCCTCCAATTATTCCCAGTATTATCCAAAGAATTTGCATTTACATATTTTATCATAAAATGAAGAAACCACCGAGCGAGCTCGATGGCTTCGTCGGTGGTGCACTTGCGAAATTATTCTAGCAGGGCTTGCAAGTTCGCCCTTGTCTAGCCTGTCTGTCTACTTCTTGAGCAGGTCGAACGCGATCCCAGCGGGGCGACCACTACTGGCGGTGAGGCCAGACTTGGTCGCCTCTGCTTCTATCCAGGCCTGGAGGCTTCCGTCACCTGAATTAACACTCGCCGGAATTTCCGGCAGGGTTCCGATAATCTGGGTTCTCTCGGGGTTCGTTATCACCCCTCTGAGCTTTCCAGATTTATCGGAGAACACAAAAACACATTGTTCCGCTGTCATTTCTGATTCCTTTCTTTACCTCGCAAGGTCGGCGAGACTGAGGAGAACGCTTTGTATTTTTTGCACGATCTCCTCTTTTGGTTGATTGTCGAAAGTCATGGGTATACCGATCGTGATACCCATGTTTCGGTTATTTCGCTCGACCCAGACAGGAACTACCAGTGTGCCTGGGACTGTGGTGAGCAGGGCGAATCCGGCCTTGAGCTGCCGAATTTTCTTGCCACTCTCGCTCACTACAAATCTCGTTCCCTTGAACGTCCGGCCGCCTTCTGGGAACAGGATGATGCTCCCGCCGGCCTTGAGAACATTTCTTGCGACAACGAGACTCCCGAAACTTTCTCGTTGCTCATTGGTTCTGTCAACAGCGATAAGTCGTGGCATCACGATCCACGACCACCACTTTTGACAGTAATTCTTCTTGTCCGCTAACGTGTAAGGTCCGTATCGCAACGGCCTCACAGCATACTGGCGAGCGAACAAGCCGATGAGTAGCGCTGGTTCGAGGAGCGACGGGTGATTCGAAACCACCAACACTCGTTCTTGCCAGTGCGGGAAGTTTTCCCAGCCTTTGACTTTGAGGACCCCTAAGATTTTCAAGAGCCAGAAGGCTAAGCCTATGCACAACCCCACAGGGTATGTGAATAGGAGATACACGACATTCTTTTTCATCACATACCCCTTTCCGGAAGAAACTCTAACATATAATTTACTTACTCACAATTAAGTGTGAAAGTTATAGTTTCCCCCCCAAATCCCATTAGAAATTTTTAAAGAATAAATAAAGTTATTATAAAATATACGCTGAATTTCTAACGGGACAGGTAATGCTTCAGCGTGTAAATCCAATCTTCATCTATTTGATCACTTTTTTCTTTTTCACCGAGGAGCCATTCCAGCCAGCCTCGGTCGATCGCAAGCACTTCTTCTACTTTTTTTCCTTTGTACTTGCCAAAATTTAAGGTTCTGATAAGCGAAGGATGCGAAGATATCTCAATCATTTTCTCTATAGCTTTATTTTCTCCTACACCATCTTGTTCTATTATTTTTTTCTTTAGTCGTTCATAAAGTTGCTCTAAGACGAGAACATCACCGAGCGCGTCGTGAGCTGTCGCATCAATTTCTATCTCGAGCAAGTAGCGCAAATATTGCAAATTGTATCTTTCTATTTTTTCTTCTTTGTCCAAATGCCGGGCGACCCGCAGAGTGCAAATGAATCTGACCGGCTCGATCCCTTCTTTCTTTATCATCAATAAATCAAAGGGCGCATTATGGGCCACCATCACAGCATTTTCATCTTTCAGAAGTTTTTTAATTTTTGGCAACTCGCCACTTTCCTTAAAAGCTGGCTTGCCCTCCACCATTTTATTGGTTATATGATGCACCGCCGAAGCTTCCGGCGGAATTTTAATCGGAGGTTTGTAAAGACCGACAAAGTTTTCCTCGCTATTTTTATAAGCGATTTGGCACAGAAAATCTTTTTCGGTATTACCCGTGGTTTCGGTATCAAAAAATATCAACTTGGGCATAGTGCTATTTTAGCATAATTTTGGTATGATTTATCCAGAAATGTTATTTTTATAAAGCAATCTATCTGGCAAGGCTTTGCCAGCGAACTGCTCGTCAATCAAGAAAATAATAGTCAGAGTACTTCCTTTATTTTCTAATCTCCTGCGCAAGGCTTTCTAAAAACAACATTTCTTTCTAAACATGTTACACGAACAAATAAAAAATGGAATAAAAGATGCGATGCTAGGCAAAGATGAAGTTCGCTTGCGAACTTTGCGGTCTATGGTGGCGGCTTTTACCAACGAGTTGGTAGCCAAAGAGAGAAAACCAAACGAAATGTTAAATGACGAAGATGTGCTTATTGTCATTAGTAGGCTAGCCAAGCAAAGAAAAGACTCAATAAATCAGTTTAAGAAGGGGAATAGGCAAGATTTGGTAAAAGCCGAAGAAGCGGAGCTTGCGATCTTGGAAACTTATTTGCCGAAAATGATGAACAGGAGCGAGGTGGAGAAAATTGCCCGGCTTAAAAAAGAAGGATCATCCATTAATGACGCTACGAAAAAAGGTGCGCTTATGTCAGCCCTAATGAAGGAACTAAAAGGCAAAGCGGACGGAACTTTGGTGAAGGAAGTCGTAGATTCGCTCTTCTAAGTGAAAATTAATGAATACAATGAATATAATTTTCCTTACCCTGTTAAATGCCCTTCGGGCAAATTTTTACCTTAAAAATTTATTTAACAGGGTGGCGATTTATATGGTCGTTTCACTCCCTATAAATCAACCATGCACACGGTAAATATTTTAAAGCACTTAGTGGAGAATTACCAAGTCTTGGTATATTTTTTTATTTTTCTAATCACAATATTTGAAGGGGAGATTATTGCTATTTCAACAGGCATTCTGGTGCTTTTGGGTGCGCTTAATTTCTGGTTGTCTTTGGTAATTATTTTTTGTGGCGGCATGGTAAAAACTATATTCGGATATTTTTTAGGAAAACTACTACACAAGAAATTCAATAACAACAAATTCTTTCAATATATTGAAAAACGGGTTCATCATATAATGCCTCATTTTGAGCAAAAACCTTTTTGGTCTATTTTCATTTCTAAATTTTTGATGATTAATCACCTGATTATTCTTTTTGCCGGTTATAAAAATGTGAATTTCAGAAAATATTTAAAGGCAGAAATCAGTTCCACTATATTTTGGGCTCCAGGACTTATGTTGCTCGGTTATTTCTTTAGCTATGCCGCTATTCGCGTCAGTAATGAAATTTGGAGATTTTCCTTAATAGTTTTAGTATTAATAATATTATTTATTATTTTTGAAAAACTAATCGGCTGGCTCTATGAGATTTTTGAAGAATTTTATCACAATCACAATGAAGAATAATCCCAGTAGTAAAGCGAAGCTCACTACGGGACAAGAAAAATTATGAAAAAACTAATAACACACAATGGTTCGTTTCACGCTGATGATGTTTTTGCCGCGGCTACGCTTTCTATTTACCTAGAGAAAAAGGGTCAAATGTTTGAAATAATCCGCACTCGCAATGAAGAAACAATAAAAAATGGTGATTATGTTTTTGATGTTGGGGGAATTTACAATGAGGAGAAAAATAGATTTGACCACCATCAAACAGGCGGAGCGGGTAAGCGAGATAACAGTGTTATAGAATATGCTTCTTTTGGCTTGGTTTGGAAAAAACTCGGGGCAGAAATAGCCGGTTCGGAAAGAGCTAAAGAACTTATAGATAACCGTCTTGCTTCCCCGATAGACGCATTTGATAACGGTTTTGATTTAGTCAATCATAAATATGAAATTTCATCTTATCTTATTCAGCATTTAGTCGGGGCTATGCGTCCGACTTGGAAAGAAGGTTATTTAATTAGCGATGAAATGTTTTTTAAAAGCGTAGCGATAGCCAAAGAAGTTTTGTTGCGTGAAATAATTCAAGCCAGAGACGGCATTGAAGCATCTGAGGCGGTAATCGCAGCTTATCAAAATAGCGCAGACAAAAGAATAGTAATTTTAGATAAAAATTATCCTCACGAATACACATTGCATGTTTTTCCTGAACCGCTTTTTGTGATTTATCCTAGGAATAGCGATGGTTTTTGGGGAGCGAGAACAATACGGGAAGACCCGAAAACTTTTAACAGTAGAAAAAGCTTTCCAACTTCTTGGGCGGGTCTGCGAGACGAAGAGCTGCAAAAAATTACGGGCGTGCTGGACGCGGTATTTTGCCACCGAGGGTTTTTCCTAGCCGTCGCCAAATCCAAAGAAGGAGCTATCAAGCTTGCGCAGTTAGCATTGGAGAATTAATTTTACTTTATGAACTTTACAAACTTTATAACTTTCAACTAATCCATGCCATTTATTGATGAAATAAAGATATACGCCGAAGCCGGGCGCGGCGGGGATTTT
>Ga0209542_10001053_pt1 | contig 65692 bp, 70 predicted proteins | sample RifCSPhighO2_01_FD_184028 | JGI IMG/M metagenome (GOLD analysis project Ga0209542, IMG submission 184028) | Soil microbial communities from Rifle, Colorado - Rifle CSP2_plank highO2_0.1 (SPAdes) (version 2) | ecosystem: Environmental > Terrestrial > Deep subsurface > Rock core/Sediment ...
GGCTCCAAAAGCGAGGCGTTATATTCTTGATAATTAAACTGTTCAGCTACCTTCCTCCAAATAGAAAAGACGTAGTTCTGTTTCTCCATATCCTCAGGATAGAAATCCTGCACGCCCTTGTACGGTTCTGTGCTTAACGACATGCGAATAGTATATCAAATTCTAAATGTAAGCACTAAACCATAAATTTACACCTAATACGATTTAATTCATTGTTCAAAAGATTAAATCGTATGCAAATTTTACAAACGAAAAGGCCGCGGTGTGTGTTACCGCCGCGGCCTATGATTCCTCCTCGAGTTTTTTCAACTCGGCCTTAAGTGCTTCGATTTGGGATTGCCGTCTTATCCTCTCCCCAGAGTTTCTGCGCGCCACACAGGTTTTGGATCGGAGACTCAACTCTTCGAAAGAGCCAGGCGTGAATCTGTAGGCCGGCAGTCTCCCATCTGAGGTGTTCGGCACTTTCTCTACGAAATCGAGCTCCACTAAGTGATTCATCCAGGTTCTGAATTTGTTTCTTCCCTCGGTGACCTTGTTCCACTGGTCTCTGAATTCCCACTCTTCCTTAGTAGATGGTTTATGCCACGAATCCCACGAAGGTTGTGGGTCTGGAAACAGGTCACGTGCAGTAAACCATTTCCTACCGCCCACAATCTCCGGGTCTCCCCCCACCCTCTCAAGAATGATATTTAGCATACTCACCCCCAGAGTGTTCTGCTAGTACACTACTACTTTTAAGTACTATTTCAAATCCTTTCTCATCGCCTTGTTGCGTTCGTTCTGGGTAAGTAAAATTTTTCGCAAACGTACAGAAGAGGGGGTGATTTCTATATATTCATCGTCATTCATAATTTCCATGGCCCGCTCTATATTGAGTTTTATTGAGGCGGCTAGGTATACCTTGTCGTCAGAGCCGGAGGCGCGCATGTTGGTCAATTGCTTGCCCTTGGTTGGATTGACGTAAATATCCTCGCCTTTGGATGTGTTGCCGACGACTTGGCCGGCATAGATCTCGTCTCCCGGTTCGACGTAGAGTGTGCCGCGCAATTGTAAATTGTCGAGAGCGAAAGCGAGGCACTTCCCATTCTCCATCGAGACCATGGCACCGACGTCCCGGTGGTCGATTTCGCCTGCATACGGTTTGAATGCGATGAAGCGTGAGGAGAAGATGCCTAAGCCCTTGGTATCGACGATAAATTGGCCACGGTAGCCCAAAAGCGCTCTGGTTGGCGCTTCGAAAATAATTCGCACTTGCTTTTCATGAGCTTTCATATCAAGAAGTTGGGCTTTGCGAGAGGTGAGAGTGGAGATCACGGTACCGCTAAATTCTTCAGGTATATCTATCACCACTTCTTCGAATGGTTCGGTACTTTCTTTTAAGATTACTTTTGGTTGTGAAATCTGAAACTCGAATCCCTCTCTCCTCATGTTTTCGCAAAGTATTGCAATGTGCAATTCGCCGCGGCCCGAGACTGTGTAATAGTCGTTTGAGCTGAAATCGATCTTCAATCCTACGTTCACCTCAAGCTCCCGCTCGAGTCGTTCGCGGATCTGGCGGCCGGTGACGAATTTGCCTTCTCGTCCGGCGAAAGGGGAGTCATTGACTAGGAAATTGAGAGAGATCGTTGGTTCATCGACAGAGATCGTCGGCAAAGGTTCCGCGTCCGGCGCTCCGGCAATCGTGTCGCCGATGTAGATATCTGAAATTCCGGCTACCATACAGACATCTCCAGCAAGAACTTCTTTTACCTCTTTTCTCTTCACTCCTTCGAATGTAAATAATTTGGCGATCTTGGCTTTTTTGCCGTTTACATACACATCTTGTCCATCTTTCAACACCCCCTCATAAACTCTGGCAATAGCCAAGCGACCGAGGAAGTTGTCATATGCGAGATTGAATGGCTGAGCCATAAAGGTCTGACCTTTGGAATCAGTATTAAGGTCAGACCTTAAATTCGCGGGTGGAACGTGTTTGAGCACTATATCAAGGAGGGGATTCAGATTCTCTTGCAGTCCTTCCACCAAGTCTGTTGTGGCCTGCCCGCTTCGGCCTACGGCATAAACGGTCGGGAAGTCGATCTGCTCGTTATTGGCGCCGAGTTCGAGGAAGAGTTCGAGCACCGCTTCATGCACCCATTCCGGCCTTGCAGCCGGTTTGTCTATTTTATTGATGACCACAATCGGCTTGAGGCCGAGTTCTAAAGATTTTTTCAAAACAAATCGAGTCTGGGGCATGGGCCCTTCCTGTGCGTCAACGACGAGGAGCACCGTGTCAATAGAGCGCAGCACCCGCTCCACCTCCGAGCCGAAATCGGAGTGGCCGGGAGTGTCCACAATATTTATTTTCGTAGTATTTACCTGCCCTGAGCTTGTCGAAGGGTAAAATAAAGAAGTATTTTTAGAATAAATGGTAATGCCGCGCTCTTTCTCCAAAGCATTGGAGTCCATGCTCTCGCCTTCGGCAAACATGCCATTCTGCCGCAGAAGGGCATCGGTCAGAGTGGTCTTGCCGTGGTCAACATGTGCGATTATAGCGATGTTACGAATTTCCATATAAAAACGGCATGCCTGCCGTTAGGCACTCAATTTAAACACAATTTTTATCTCTCCACAAGTTCGCCGTTTTTGAATACAAATTGTTTTGAAGCGGGGACAGTCGGTTCGGCGGCGAAGGGCTCATCCTCTTTTCGGTCAAGATATTTTACCGTAACCACGCCGTTTGAAGAGACGCTCACCGATTGGGGAGCAATGCGGTCGCCGATGAAGACAGCATTCGTGCCTTTGTAATTGACTAGACCAGAGACGTAAGCCGCCGCGTAAATGAAGACGCCCGAGCCGCCGCCGCTCTCGGCGAGGAGCACTATCGCGTCGATCTTCTCGTCGCCGTTCACGTCGCCGTAAGCTCTTTCTGGAAGTATCGTTGCTTCTCCATCAATGTCGGAGAAGGTAGCGTTTGAAGGATCGGGGCGGAAGGATTCGTTCTGGTTCAGAGTAATGTCGTTTATGGTTTTTTTTGAATCGCCTCGCAAAAACAAAAAGAAGAACAATGCGGCTGCGGCTAGAATTATCAATACGATTAGTTTCTTCATGTCAGTATTTTAGCATAAAGCAAAAGTCCCCCTACGGGGGACTTTTGCTTAGCGAGGCCGCTTGCGGACTCCAGCCGGGATTCTCGGGTATTGTTCGAGGCTCATAATCCCGTCACTTCGCCGAAAAATCTGGGGCCAGAAATCCTAAGAGACCTGAAAACATTATAAATTTACAATTTTCAATTTACAATTTTCAATTTGGGGACATCCTGTGCATGAAATGTGGACAGTCTGATTCTGGAATTAAACTATCTTCTTCTTCGCATCCCAATCCATTCATCAACGCTCCAGATGCCAGCGCCGTAGGCGGCGAAGAAGAGGAAGATGAAGCAGAGGAGCACCGACGGCTGGCCGTCGTTTGCGACCGGTGCGTACCAGAATCCTGTCGGCACGTGCGCCATGAAGTAGGCTACGGCCATTTGTCCGGCGGATATAAATGTTGCTGATCGGGTAAAGAGTCCGATCGCAATAAGGATGCCCGCTACAAGCTCGATAATACCTGCGACCACGAGGAGAGTGGGCAAATCCGTTCCGTCCGGAATCATGTTGAACCAGCCGAACAATTTGACCCCTCCGTTTAAAACGAATAAGTAACCCGCAACTATTCGCAAAAGTAAAACTGCCCAATCAATTAATTTTTGCTGTGTCATGCAAGAATTCTACCAGACTTTATAGATTTCGATTGTAATTCTTTTCTATCTCGCTGGCTATAAGCAAGTCGCGGTCGGTGACCTTGCCGCCAGAGTCGTACCGCTGGAGTTCGAAGAGCACTCGGTTGTACATAATGTGAGTGTCGGGGTGGTGGTCATTCTCCTCGAAGATCGGTGCCATCTTGTTTACAAAGAGGAGCGAATCCGTAAAGTCATTGAATTTGAATTCTTTGAAGATGCGATCGTTGCTAAAAGTCCACCCGGGCAAACTTTTGAGCCCTTCTCGTATTTCTTCTTCAGTTAGAACTTCTAGTTTATCCATACTTGCATTATACAACGCCCGAGATCCATTTAAATTACTGTCCGGGAATTAGGTTTAAAATTATTAGTGTGTCATAACGCAATTTAACTTGATTTTTGTCAAAGTTTACTATAAACTATAATAATCTAATGAACGTTGCACGTCGGTCTCGTTGATTCCTAGATTGATTGAAGAATTCAATGCTCGCGGTTGGCTTACTCTTCTCGGCTGGTAATCTTTACCCGAAGTTATTTCCGCAAAACCGCTCCGACTCAGGTCGGAGCGGTTTTGCTTTTGTATTGAATTCCTATTTACCATGTGATAGGGTCAACCCCAGAACAGCTGGACAAATTCTCACATTCGGGAGAAAAGCCATGAAAGATAGGGAGGAAACGCGGGAACGCGTACACGTAACGCAGACCAGCCGTCGAGGCGGCGTCGGAGAAGTCACGCTCTCCGGTATTCCCGAGGACCTGCTCGAGAAGGTGGAGGGGACAACCTTCGGCCAGTATTGGATGACAATCAAGGACGGCAAGCTCGTCTTCTCACCCACCAGGGAGCCGTTGCCCGATCCAGTCGCAGACGAAGAGATGCTCCCCTTCTGGCGCCGCTATGATGAGCGGCCGGGACACCTCCAAGAAATGCTTTTCGACTTGGAAAGACAGATTGGTTCGCCGTCCTTCATAGTGAGTAGCCTCTGCGGCTACCACTATACGCCTGAGGATTACAGGCGTAATGCCGAGCTCCTCATGAGCTATGGCTTCGTCTGTATGCGTTCCCAGCGAGGAGCGGACGGCAAATACTGGGAGCAATGGCATCTGTCCGGAGCGTGGGCGGCCAAAGGAGAACTCAAGGAAACCATCGAGGCATGGCGGCGCACGGGCGACAAGAATCGAGACCTTGCCAAGCAGACAAAAGATGAGATAAGAAAGATCATCTCGTTCCTCTGTCGCAACGTGTCCTTCGGTTCACTCGACGTTGTTGTCCAACGCGCGGCGATGATACTGGATGATTGAAGTTCCCTATTCCCCACAGACTCTAGAAAGAGCCCATCGCCGAGCGTATCGGCGACGGGCCTGCCCCGCATCAGATTTGTTCTGGTGCGGGGTTTTGCTTTCAACAATCTAATCCTTTTTCGACTTCTCAAAAAACATGAATGTATATGGATCATTTAAATTTACTTTTTTAGCTTTGACAAGCCTAAAAGGTTTGAAAGCGTTGATATAATCTGATCTTTTTCTTACAATGGAAAAAATAGATACTTTCTTATTGCCTAAGTCCGGCTTTGTGTTATACATGTGTTCAGATATGAATATTCTGTCTGACAGCTTCTTCATAAGATTTATTGTGCGCTGGAATTCTTTAAAATCGAGAATATGTATTAGAACTCTCGTTTCAAAAACAAGATCAAAACTTCTCGGCTTCAGTTTCAAATCAAGAATCCTGCCAAGCCTAAATTTAACATTTCTCACATTTTTCAAATTTATTTTTGCACGCCTGATCATCCTTGCTGATATGTCGGTCGTTACTACACTCTTTACCCTAGCTGATAATTCTTTTGTCATACGTCCTATGCCTGTACCAATCTCCAACACCTCAAATGTCGGTTTTATATAGGGATTGAGAAATGCAAATATTTTTTCTTTCTCTTTTCGACTAATCTTTTGATTGCTTTTCTCAGAAAATCGTGCAGACAATATGCTTTGAATACCCTTTCTCAGAGCTCTCATCTCCCAATGTGAAGTGATCTCATCTTGGGTTATTTTATTTGAGACTGATCTATTTGAGTATATATCTGCTTCCTTCCTACCTAGACCAAAATATGTCTTTCCCATGATCTCAAGTATATAGCACTGACAATGGTTTACTCAACAAAAAATACATCGACCTGACGAAATTATATGATTATAGTTGTAGCAAACAGGCCCAAGTGCCTCGAACAAATGGCAAGCAAGTATAATGGTGATAAATGTTCTATCTGTAGCTATAATAAGTGTGTCCGCGTGAGGATCATTGAAAAAGCAATACAACTCTTGGCTCCGAACCGTTGAGGTTGTTAGAACCTGGATAATGGATAATTATAGCAGTTTTTATGTCCCTAACTTAACATCAACTCAATACTAAGGAGGGGTACCTACCCCTCGGACATGGCGTACCCTAGGGTGGAACAAGTCCTCGTTAGGTAGTCTCTTCAAAATCAACGCTGATTATCAGCAAAGACCTCATGAACTGCAACTACACCCATAGGGACAATAACCCACCAGAGTATTTCTTCTATAGGCACTAGATAACCAAAAAACAATGACTCATAAAGGAAATCTCCATCGGGGAAAAGCCAAAGACCCAGCTTTAGGGAAAAGTATTCTATTTGTAGACCTAGTATAAAAACTATAAGACCAAATTTTAGAACTCTCGGTATTAATCTTCTGTAAGGGGCTAAGCACAGGGCTGTCATAAAAATTATGAGGAGCAAAATAAGCGAATAGAAGAATGGGATAGTCGGCTGATATGAGTTAATCCATAGCACTACTACCAAACTTAGAACAGCGAAACCAGTAGCAATAAACTTTTCTTTCTTATTGAAGTTTGAGGCTCTATTTTCATCAAAAAAGTATTCATAAACAGCGACATAAAATATCCAAAAGAGTGAACCCCAAAGGAAAGATTCAAGAGGAATCCCGAAAAGGCCGATACCAGTCGAAGCAAATAGTGGATTATCCCAATAACTCCATGCTCGTGTGTAGTGCCCTACCCAATCTATGAGTAAACTTCCTGGTATGCTCCAGAGTAACGCCTCAAGGATATAGCCGTATCGGTTTATATGTAATTTGTATAAGAAAAAAAGAGTGGGTATCACCCAAGAGATTCCTAGATACCAAAGAGCATTGAAATCAAGAGCTAAGGATATAAACCCAGCGATAAATTCATAAATGACTAAAATCAGAAACTGGAGTTTTTTCTTGTGGGAGATATGTCTCATCGGGATTCGATTATAAAATCGACCATTTTTATTACAGTATCTAAGTTTACCCTCTCGCCATAATAACTTCGATAGTGATTAAGCATGCCCGACTGGTCTTTATACTTTTCATGCCCCTCAAAGTCAGCATCATCTAATTCTCCAAGTCTCTTTTCTTTAACATCAGTAATTCTGCCTTTAGCAAATTCCTCTCCCGTTTCTTTATTCACCATTACAAACTCATCTCCTTGAGTGAGGTTCTTATCATCAAATAGTCTCCAAGTTGAGGTCTTTTCTCCTGACAGGACCTTCGGGACCAAATGAGGCATAAACTTAAGGGTTTTCATACCCTTGATTGTAAGCCAAAGCCCTGTGAAGTAAAGTAAAGTGAATTACTAAGGATACCTATGACACAAAACATCAAGAGTATGCAGACAAGTTGCAACTCCTAAATATTGAATTGGCGGAACATACCAAAGCAGACTATGAATACCAAACCGTGGTAGCCACAGTGCTTTCTGTAGCTCGTAGGGCTAGGGCAATATTTGAAGGTTGTTCTGAACCTGCACAGAAACGAGCATTTTTGAACTATCTACTTCAGAACTCGACGATACGCCAAAAAACCCTTAGTTTTCAACTAAGAAGTCCGTTTGACGTCATATTAGACCTAACAATAGAACACTCGGCTCCCGTGGCTGGATACGTTCAGAACCATTAATTGGTCTAATATAGCACGAGAGCTTGAATTTAGCGGTATCCTTCAGCTTGTACCCTCGACAGGATTTGAACCTGCAACCTAGGCGGTAGAACTGCCTTGCACTTCCATTGTGCTACGAGGGCATTGTGCCTTTGGGTGGAATTGAACCACCATCTTCGGGACTTCACTCCGCTACTCTACCGTTGAGCTACAAAGGCAAATACCAAAAAGCCACCAAGAACAACCACGAGAAAATGTGGTGTTCAATTGGTGGCTATCTAAATCTAAAGCGTTGCATTACCTTCCCACTATATCAGATAGACAGAAGTGTGCAACTTACCCCACCTCGCTACCCACTATTGTTTAGTAGAAGCCAAACTTATCGCTGGCGGTTGGGGCTTCTTAACTCTTAACGAGTTTCCGAACCTCTGCCACCAGCGATAAATTAAGCTCCGTTTCTCTTAACTTTATTATCTGTTCTTCAAGTTTTTCCCGCCATGTCGCTTGACTGACCTTCACCCATTTCTGGGGGGAGGTTGACACCTCCTTTTTGTCGTTTCTCAAACCATCCATCAACAGTAACCTCGGCGAGTATGTCACAAACATCACGGATTTCCTCAAGTTCCTTATCGGCGAGCTTGAGTCCTGCGAGCATCTTTTTCGTTGTATTGATGTCAGTGGTCATTAAATGAGTTTTATCAAATATCCTCAGCTATTTCAATGGCTTCATCTTCGTCTAACCCCTCATCTATAAGTTCTTGGGCTTTCTCCGCGGTGTCCTCGTCGATCTCGTACTCCTGCATTAGTCGCTTAACTTCTTCGTCTTCAGGAGCATTTTCTATTAGATCTTCCATTTATTTTTAGAATCAGGTTTGGGGTTATCCCAATTTGGTATAAATACTATTTCCGCTTCCTTCTCTTCATTTGAATCATCTTTGAACGCTATCAATTTTAGTCCTTCAAAATAATTTTCTCCGGCATTTTTCTTTACATTTTCTGAGTGGTACTGTTCTTGCAATGGGGTATTATTTCTCTCCTCTGCATCTAACCAATTAATTATTTTCTGAAGTTCTTCTCTATTATTTTTGGGACCAGAATAGATAAGGCGTAGTATAGAATTATACAAATCAAAGTCATTAATCTTCTTTTCTCTATGCATAGCAACTATACTTCCAACCATTTCATACATTTCCATAAAGTTTATTTTCTTAAAAGATAATTCATTTTAATTCCAACAAATCTCGACTTCCTCGCCTATTTTTTCAGATAAGTATTTCTCTACTTCGAAAATATTGCCAATCTCGTCAACCAATTTTAGTGCTTTGGCTGTTTCCCCCAGGACACTAGAACCATCAGCAATTTTCTTTATATCTTCCGGTGGAATGCCACGATTGACAGATACATCGTTGATGAAGTTTTGATGAATAATATTTAGATCTCTAATAATTAGAGTCCTTTCTTCATCCGTTAATGGTTTATCCGGATTGCCAATATCTTTATATTTGCCAGCGCTAAGTTGGATAAATCCGTAGCCATCCTTTTGATTTTTACTGGTATTATCAAGATAAGAAGTTGTCACTCCAATACTGCCGACGTCGCTGTTTTTTGAGGCAAAGATACGACCAGCGCTACTTATAGCCCAATAAGCGGCAGATACTCCAGTCTGCCTTATAAGGGCTACTGTGGGCTTACTAGAGGCCTTTAGAGCGCTCGCTATCTCTTCCCCGGCAACAGGCAACCCGCCGGAAGAATCGACTTCTACCAGAATAGCTTTTATATCCTCATCCTTTTCAGCTTTGTCTATGTAATAAAGAACATTTTCACTAGAAACAATGTCAGTATTGTCTGCTATTAAACTGTCACCATTTTCAGGTGGGAGATACGTCAAGAGGGTCCCGTGAAGATTTATACCTAGCACATTACAATCTTCTGTATCAGATGATATTCCAGTACTGGAATCACTTAGAGAAGATCCCTGATATTTTTTAATATCTATATCGAACTTTTCCATAAAGCCGTAGGCACTAAAATATAAAATCACAGCGATTACTCCCCAGCCAAAGAATATGACAAGCGCTTTTAAAGATTCGGGGGTCTTTCCCCAAAGTGTTTCTAATTTATCGAAAAATGCCTTTTCTTTTTGTGTCGGACCTTCCATAAAATTACGCTAATCGTAGCACAAGAATGGCGTAGCCGTTAAGCTACGCCATTCTACTTGACTATTGAGCGTTCGCTAATATTTTTATAGCCGCGCTCGCTTCTGATTTTGTCATTTCGTCAATCTGCGAAATTTTTACCTCTCGTTCTCTTTCATCTTCTATGGCAAGAGATAGGAGCTCGCGAAGGTATGACTTTTGCCGGTCTGTGGCAGCAAATTCTGACACTTCTTCTTCCGGCATCTTGTATGCCTCCCCGAGACCTCTTGGACCTGTTAGGGCTGGCGCCTCAAGCCGAAGAGTATCAAGAACCTTAGTCGCCGAATTACACGCGGAAAGGAAGCTGCCGTTGATAGCCATACTCACAGTTCTCTCAACTATGCGATTAATACGGTTTACTACGGATATGCTTCTTCCAAGCCCGACCACTTTGCCATCCTTACGCAGTGTGCATAGGATAGCGATCAAGCCAGGGATATGTCGGAATTTCTGGAGCGTTTCCTGGTCCTCTTCGAACTGGATATCTATCTGATACGCACCTATGAACTTTTGGATTTCGAGACGAACCGGATGGCGCTTGTCCTGAACGTTGTAAGACTGCTTCCGCACCGCCTGAAACGGCGAGCGGATTGATTTGTAATGTGTTGATGTGTTCATTGTTAATTTTGTTAATGATTATGGTGCCCAGTTGGTAAGTTACTTCGATTTTTGCGCCTAAGGGGAATCCAAAATTTTCTAAGAATTTATTTTTTATTCTTATCATTGGTTCCCGATCTGTGGAGGGTGCTCTTATCACCCTCATCCTGCGAGTAATGGGGGTCATGTAATTGGCTCCGTTTGTAGATCGAAAAAGAGTACAATCGATCTCTTGATACGACCTGTTACATTGCCCTGAGAATCCTTTTTCTCGATGAATATTACCGACTTGATTCCATGCTCCCCGACGCGAACTTTTCGATTTACAACTAACCACTGCCGAAAAGTTCTACAATTTTGGTACGGGTCATAGCGCAGGGCTTCGCTTTTTCCCCATCGCGCCAAAATTTCACGCTCCACAAGATTCCGTGTCATTTCGCTCCCCGTAAAATTCGTGGGAGTTTCGATGATTTCTTTAATTGCTTTCATTGCTAGTAGAACAAGATTAATCAGAGCGCAGACGACCTGCTTGCGCCCGAGGCATTGATTACTAAGTTGCTGCCTCTTTCATCTAGTTTTAATTTCTTATCAAGTATTACTGATTAGGTATCCGGGGAGTGGATCGATTTAGGTACTGAGGACCGTAGGACTTGGGTGTGGGACGTAACCACGTGTTTTCGGGGAAGTGGTTCAGAAAAAGTGCCAGTTTGAAAAATTGAGGCGAGATAAATTTTTTCTAAAATTTTTCAGAAAATGGATAACCAAACCCGCCGCGGGTTTGGCTCGAAATGTCAGAAAATGAGGTGTTGCGATATCTTGGTCAAGTGGGGTATTATTAGTAGGTTAAACAAAATACCTAACCTAGCTTTTGCTGGCATGGTCCATAAGAAATCCTACGCAAATACAAACGGCCACATGAGCCGACACTTATTTGCGTAGGTCTGGTCCTGAAAAGGATTCAGGATAATCTCGAAAGAGGTTGTCGCCGGTTCTCGTGTGGCCTTTTGTGTTGTACTCATTATTAAAAACCTACGCAAAAATATGAAAAACGATACTATTGGCTATTGGCTTCTCTTCTCAATTTTTATTAATCTTTTCGGTGTTTTAATGGTCATGCTAGGTGGGACAGGTGCAAAATACCCAATCTTTTATCTTATTCTCGGTTTTGCCATCTTGTTATTCAGTGTTTTAGCCATAATTAAACTTCTTCAATTGAATAATAAAGATTGGATCCCTTGGGCACTGATTATTTCTCTTATTTTAGCCTTAGTGTCGCTGTCTTCTTCTGGCGTATTTCAGATACCTCTGTATGTATTCGGTATTTGGGCTGGATTAAGGTTAGTTAATTACTTCAAAAAAGAAGGATGAAAACTAAAATAATTGTAATATTTCTGTTTTCTTTAATGATTCCAAACTTAGCTATGGCAGCTTGGTGGAATCCATTCTCTTGGTCTTGGTTTGCTCCAAAAGTATTGCAAATACCTCCTATAAGCGACTACAGGGAGAATCTGGTAGCATCAAGTAGCATCGATATTATTCAGAAAGCAAAAAATATTGAGCCAGCTAATCCTAAAGCTACTACCCCAATCATTCCTAAAAAAGATACTCCTGTTGCAACTTCCTCTGTTTTGTCAAAAAACATTAAACCAACTGATCCTAGGACGGCGCTTGTAGCTAAATTCCTAAAAGATCCTACTCTTGAAAACTTTAAAATATTTTGTAATGAAGCAAAAGATATAGAGGGCGATAGTACAAAAGAAGTACTCAGTGATGATAGACAAAACTTAATAACCGTAAAACTGACTTTTTATGATGACTTGCGAGACTGCCAAGATTTGTTGGACCCCCTAACTACTTCCCGTATTTACTATAGACCGGCTATGTCTTATATACCCTTAGACGACAGTCTCTTAGTTCCATTTGCTGACAGCGACCAAGACTGGTTGAGAGAAGCGAAAATCTTATACAATAACGAAATCAAAAACTTAATTAAAATCAGCGTGACTAAATTTATCAGGTTTAATCCGGGGAAGGTTACTATCAATGGAGAAGTTATAAAATCGCCAATAGATCTATTTGAATATTGGGAAGAGAAAATTTATACCACTCAACAGTTAGAAGCGACCAAGAGTCGTATAAGGGAGATTCGTGGAACCGTCTCTGATTTAAATGGGAATATTGCTATGTGGAAGAGTTTTTAAGATTTATTAACAACAATGCTCAATCGAAACAAAAAGAATAAAGAACTGCTATATTCAATCATCTTTTTTATCGCGGCAATTATGTGGTTCTACTTAAACCTCCTAGATCAGATAAGGAATAAAATCAATTTGTCGTCAGATTCGTTAAGCATTAAGTATAAATTACTTGATTGGCATGTTTATTCACTTTTTTCTCATGTATCAGAGGTAGCGATTGTGGGATCTGTAATTTTTCTTTTATGTTCTGCGTACTTAGGCATTAAATCGATGAGAAAGCATCCTGTAGGACTATAGTAAACTAGGAGACATGAAAGGACCGCTTGTTGAGGATTGTTATTACATCACTCCCGCCTATGACGTGGATTTTGATCGTAGGCGGGAAATGGGCATACATGTTGAATATCACATTGAAGCGGAAGATTATATCTTGGTAACTGTCGGCAATAACGAGCCGCAACGGATAGAAACGGAGGATATAGAACTGTCTTTTGCCTCCCGGACATGTTTTCGTTGCCCCGGATGTGATAAGCGTGCATATAAACTCTATCTTTTACCCAATGGCAAGGAGTTTAAGTGCCGAGCCTGCCACAAATTGCGCTACACCCTTACGGCGATAAATAAGAAGACTTCTCACGGCAAGATGCTTTACGCCATGAATCGTATGGATAAATTATCCAAACAGCGTGAAAAAATGGGCACTATTCTATATAACGGGAAGTACACTCGAAAATTTCAAAGTTTTTTAAGACAATGCGATCGTGCCGGGTATACCAACGCCGTCGAAGATGCTGCCAGGTTGATGACAGCTCTAAAAGAATTTCAAAGAATATAAGATTTAGATAAAGTCCGTAGTTTTCCACAGTTTTCCACAAGCCAGACAACATAATTACTAATTAGTCTAGGATTTCTCCGAAAAAGCCTTTGTTCCTGGCTGTCTTTTTGATTTTTCCCAGTATTTGACGTCTATGTACGGTACTGGCGTATAGTGAACTAAAGTTGCGAGAAGTTATGAATATTTAGATAAAAAAACAAATTATCTGCCCGCTTACAAGCATTAATCAAAAAACTCATTATGAAGAAAAGAGTTATAGATAAAAGAGTAAAAGAGAAATTTATGATGGATGATCTCTATCTTAACGGCCAGGCCAGGGTCTGTGGTTGGCAGGCAACATTGGTTTATCTCTCTTTATGCCGACACGCCAATATTAGCCAAGAGAGCTTCCCTTCAATCAAACTAATGGCGGAAGAACTGGATATTAGCAGGCCTACAGTGATTAAGGGTCTAAGCAACCTTGAGAAATATAATGTTATCGAAATTAAAAAGAGTAGAGGCAAGTCCGGCAAATGGCTCAATAATGTTTATGTCTTAATCGACAAATCAGAATGGAAAGACTACCAAGTCATTCATGACGACACGGATAACCAAGTAAACGACGTTGATACGGCACCAAGTCAACGTGAGATCACCGCCGAGTCAACGTCAGATCAAAACCAAGTCAATGACGTTGACACTAAGGAAACACATATAAGGAAACACAAATACAAGGAAACACATTTGCAGCCGGGGCTGCAATCAGATAAAAAAGTTATCTCCCTTCTCAATGGTTTAGAAATACAACCAAAGGAGATAGTGGCCATTATGGCTCTCTTCCATTCTTCCGGCCTCGCGGCCATCCAGCTAGCTTATGGCAATAAGTCGGAACGTGGCGCCGTTAGTCGTCTGCTCTCCTCTGTGGGGCATGAGAGGTTGGTAAAAGATATCAATGCTCTAGCCGCCAGGCGCCATGAGCAATATTGTCCCGTTGTTACGAAACCGACAGAATTGGAACGAAAATATTCTCAAGTGAGAATATTCCTTGAGAAAAGCACTTCACCCGCCGGGAAGCCAAGCATTCCGGCAGCATTAGTGGTTGATCCAGATAAATACGCTAAAATATGATCTCAATAGAAAAACTCATTGAAGAAGCCGTTAGAGATAATCCAAAAGGTTGGGTGTTAAAAGCTGTGCGAAGCGGAAACCGAATTAGTTACGAAGATGTTGATATCAATGATATACCTAAATTTATAAATGAAAATATACCAAAAACATATCTGGAAGCTGATATAACAGAAGAAACAGAAAAACTGGCACAAGATGCAGCTAACGAGAATAAGGGCATTTACTTACATGGCCCTGCGGGTATCGGCAAAACCTACCTACTCTATGGCTTGATGAGAAGGCGACGTCTAGAAAGAGAAAGGTGCATATTCATTAACGTTCCGATGTGGTTAGCGGAATTGAGACAAAGAATGGACGGAGGGATAAATAATCATGGTTTGGGACTTGAATTCTGGATAAACAAGGATGTAACGAGCAATAAAATCATGTTCATCGACGATATGGCGGTGGAAAAATCCACCGACTGGAATGATGAGATTCTCTATCGATTGATTAATTACCGCAGTGAAAATATGTTGGAAACCCACTTTGCCTCGAATCTTACATTACAAGAATTATCTGAGAAAAAGGGAGATAGAATTGCCAGCAGGGTGGCGGGTATGGTTATACCCAAACTAATTACCGGCAGAGATAGGCGATTGAGCTCTTAAACTTGATTTAATCGTGTATATACACTAGCGTTAGGTGATATGGAGAACAAAACAAACAAAATAAAGGACCCCTACCGGATTGACCCGGAAAGGAGATCAAAAATGCCACAGAACATCGACCTTGCTTTATTCACCGTGTCATCATTTTGTCCAGTCTGTGGGAATAATGTCCAAGATAAAAGGTATAAAAATGGTAGAAAATGCTCTGGTCCTCCACTCTTCACTCGAAGGTTCACTAATACTGGAGTTACCAGAGAATGCCGGTGTGGATTTCGATTCTATTTTACATGGCGAACATTCGTTAATGTGATGAAGAAAAAATTGAAGACAGAGAGCAACCCACGTATGATACGATGGCTCGAAATTTGGATTACTATGGTTGAGAATTACTTCGGACTGAATGAACCGCACCAACTAGCTAAAATAGAAGCACTGAGACAGAGGTCTAGGAAAACCGCGTAGTTTTAATTTTAGGCCATTTTTCTGTCTACCAGGACATATTATTTTTTAGAATGAAAAAGGGTGTTCAAATCCAGTTCATTAGGAATATTCAAAGAGTAGAATGAGTCATTTACCAAATCGAATAATATGGTATTTATAAGTTCTCGAAAATAAAACTTCTCTTTATTCTTTTTGGATGGGATTTTTAGCGTTTTTACATCACAGTGGTGCATATAGATAATAAACTCGTGATGGTCAACTCCGAGACTATGGGCCAGTTCATTCCTCGCTTTATTTAAAAGTTTTATATTCTTATACAGGGATTGTGGTAACCAGTTTGGATATAAAAGATCAATTTTTTCTGAAAACCTTTTCTTTAGAATTTGATTTGTTTTTTCAAATTTAGCAATGATGATTTTATCTATTAAATACTCGACCAATAAATGTCCAATAATAACAATGGTTAGTATATGTTGATTGCGACCGATTAAGATTGAGAAAAGAGTTCGGCTGTCCTTCGATTTATCTTCCATACTACGTTGAGAATATATCAATCGTTCATAATAATTAATTTACTACCCTCTGAATTCAATCTGGCGAGTCTTTTTTCGTGTATTAGCACGCTGGTATTCCCTCTGAGCAGATTCCTCAAATGCTTTTCTCATTTTTGTGGCAAATACTTTAATACGCGCATCTTTCGAAGTTATATAGGATTCAAGTTCTTTTGCCTTTGCTTCGTATGCTCGGGCCAGTCCATCTTCGCCAGACACTACCCCTGTCCCACTCATTGCTCCTCCAATTCGATTCAAGATATCTTCATCGTCAGTTCTTTTGACAATCTCAAAACAAAGACTGAAATCAGCACCATCAAAAGCATTGAGAGCATAGGCGGCTTTTTTTAACATTGCCTTATCTGCATTTTCGATAAGTTTCAATAATATTGATGAGTAGGATGCACCACCGATCCTTTGAATGAAGTGGGTAACATTCCAGTTATATACACTCCAATCAGGGGTCATATCTTTAAGCCAACCAACCATTTCAGTAATATACTTCTCATGTTCTGCAATGTATTTTTGTAAATCTGGGTTAAAATGATAAGGAATCACTTCGTAGTGTTCTTCATTTTTCTTGTCTTTCTCTATCCTTTTCTTGAATATTTCCAGAATTATATGAATGGGATCCGTTTCAAGCTCAAGCATCATTCCTTGCATGTGCCAATCTAGATCTCTCAATTGGACTAATTGTTGTTTTATAAACTTAATACCATCGGCACTCCAGTCTCTAAACGACATCCATTTACGATGTGAGGCAAAAGGTAACTCTCGAAGGTACATATTCATAAGATTTTTATGGTTTTTTATTTCTTGAACAATCAGCGACTCAATCCGAGAAGGGTTTTTATCAAAAATTCTTGTAAGTGTGTTAAAGACCATGTACCGTAGTTGAAAATCATCGCTATTCACAAACTTAAATGGTTTCTCTCCGCCGACAAGCGCCGAAAGTAATTTAATATCCTTCTCTCTAATTGATATATCCAGATCTGCCCCCATGTCTAGGTTTAAAGAAACTGCAATAGAACTTGCCAGATTTGACATTTTCTTCTTACAAATGATTGCGACTAAAGAATCCCATGATTTGAAATCATTTATTTTTCTTAAAACAAAGAGATAGGTGGTCACAAACGGTTCTTGGGCAAGAGCAGACTTCTCTTCAACAGCTTTTTTAAGAAGTGCGGTTGCCAAAGGCATCTTATTTTCAGTAAGACGAGTGATAAACAACTTAAACATGCTGTACTTCCACGAATCTATAGCTCCTTCCTGTAGAGGTCCAGCAAAATCATTTAATTTTTTATACCACTTCTCAAACCCTCTCTCCGTTACTGCTTTAACCAGAGCTTTTACTTCATTTGCCCTACGTTTTTCAGCTTCCTGCCAATCCTCATCAAGGTTTCTGAATTCACGAATATCTCCAACAAGAGTGCAAAAAATTCCATAGTCCTTATTTTCTTGAAAACGAGCGTAAAGTGCCTGTACTTCAGCAGTTTTTAAATCATCACTTCCTAGCAATCGAATGAGAGTCTCTTCAATCTCCTGAGCAATTAAGTAATTACTCATTTTATCTGATGAAAATATAAATTTCGTAAGCACTTCCACAAGCCGCTTACCATCCTCTCGGATCATCTCTTTAATATCCTCCCCATATACAACATTGTGCGGAGTTTCTAGTGCTCTAAGCAAAACACGTACTAGAGCCATACGGTCCTTTAGATCTGATGACTGTTCAAATAATTCCACCACAAAGTCAATAGTTTCTCGACGCATCTCTTTTAAGAAGTCATTTGGTACCAATGCTCCTGAAGAAAAAGTGAGAGTGTCAACACTACTCCATTCGGTACCTTCTACTTCCAAAGATAGTATTTCTTCACTTATTACAATAATGACTTGGAAATTTTTCTTCCGGTCCCCTAATGGAATCTTCTTGATAAATTCAAGTGCCGTCTTCTGGGGGTAGAGGTTTTTAAATCGCTTGATAAAAGTATTATTGTATTTAACTGTGTCTTTGATTGCTTTCATGGCCTCCTCAGAAACCTTTTTTGTTGGATGTAATGCAAGCAAAAACAGAGATGATAGTATTCGCTCGGTGTTCCAATATCTGACATGAAAATGCTTTAAAATATCTACACATTTTTCAAGCAGGTTGTCTTTATTTTTCCCATAAAGCTCCTTGTCTACAAATTTGTGTATGACTTTTGGATCAATGGGCGGAATCTTGATAGTCTCTTCCACCATCTGCACTGCTTCCTCTGGTTTTTTATGGGAGAATTTGTCTGCAATATCAAGAATAGAAGCAATCTCGTCATTTGATTGGGCATTTCTTATATCTGAAAGGAAATCCGAGTAAATCACTTTTCCAGCATGAAGCACTTCTTTGTGTTTTTTATACAACAAATCAAATTGAATTGTTGCTTCCTCCAAATGCTGGGCCATTATTTCATGGAAGGAATTTTCTATATCGTCCAAACCAAGACTTCTGAGTTTCTCTAGATCACCTCCGGGTTTATAGATTACATCATGTTCAATCTCGGACCATGCGTGATACAAAATAGACGCAACTTGCACTTCGCATTTCAATCCTTTGTAACGTACATACTCAGGAAGCTTTGTCCGTGTCTCATCAAGTTGAAGAACGAAGTGTGTCCCTCTATAACCTTGCGGATCATATTTGTTTTGAATACCTGGTCGCGAACCTTCAAACTCACGGTAAATTAGGTTAACAGCTTGTTCTTGATGACTCTCTAAGTAGGTGACGACTCTTACTCCTGCGAGATCTTCTATATCTTCTAGGATTTTATACTCTATTCCTTTAGCCTCCTTTCTAGCAATCTTTTCCTTAAGTTTCTCAGGGGCCTTCTCCCTGCTACTGATGCCGTAGATTTTAATCTCGCCGTTATTAAGCACTTGGCCTATGATTTTTTTGATTTCTTCAGAAAAGCTATGGTAGAGCTGTTGTTTAAGTAAATATTCATCACATATTTCCTCGGGTGTTTGTTTTCTCTCTGTCATATAAATAGCATTTTATTTCCATACTTCTTTTACTCCTCCCAAAGCTTCAATAGGGTGTCTTTGGTTTTTTGTTCATAAATCTCGATCAGTTTTTTGTTGCCTTCAACAAGGGTGCGTTCGGATTCTATACGCTCCACAATTTGCTTTTGGATGGTGAGGGGCGGAAGAGGGATTTCTTGATTTACTACAAAATCTCTTGTAACTCCCGTTACACCTACACCAACAGCATTATCCTTAACTCTTTCAGCAACTATTTCAGAAATAAGCCACAAATATTTTGAATCAAGATTTTTTCCTTTTGATACCAGAGCCGTTAAGTCTTGGTTAATTGCATAATCTTGGTCAGCTATCGCAAACTTTCCGACTGAGACACGTGTGATTAAAATAGTCGAACCCTTTGGGGCAATTTTGCTTGAACTATTTTTCAAGCCCTTTTCTGTAATCATTTCTGAACCTTTAATTCTATGGTCATCTGAAAAATATCTTGCTGAAAGCCACGGGATATTTCCACCCCAATATTTTTCTTCTGATCGTGACGGAGTACCACCACCGAAAACATCACAAACCTCTCCCAACTTTACCTTTTCCCACTCTGGATCAATATCAATCATTGGCTTCCAGTTAGAGACAATTTGTTTGGCACTGATGATGATCTTTTGATAACCGTCTAATTCTTTTACGATCTGCTCTTGGATTTCAAGAGGAGGGAGAGGGATGATAAGAATTTTTTGCAATTTAGAAGGCCTCACTTCTTTTATAGAGGCACCATTTGCTTGCGATTGAATAAATTCTTTTCGGTCAACTAAAATATAATAGAGATATCTAGGTATTATTTTTTCTTTATCAACAATAATTCCCGAAAGCCCTTGTTTGGTTGCTACTGGAACTTTTGCAATTCCAACATTTCCTATGGTTGCACCCAGTGAGATGATAACTGAATCAATTGGCCAAACTTTTGCTGAAGAGTTTTTTAGTCCGGCTTCCGTCAATTTTTCTTTTGTATTATAAATCTCTGACTCAATATCCTTAACAACAGCCCAGTTTATATTGCCACCAAAATACTCAGCCTTACTTCTTGATGGTGTTCCACCATCTTTCATATCAACAACAACCTCTCCCAGCTCCACCATTGGCCATTTCGCATTTGAGTAATCTGCTGTCACACGATAACGATCGCCGGAAAGGTTATAGTCACCAGATTCGACTATTTTTATTTTCTCTACGTAGACCGCTTTGGTGCTGTCTGTTTTTTTGCCATTTTTCCATTTATTTAAAATGTCTAACGCTTCAGGTAAATCATTTTTGTTTATTGGTCGCTTTGTCGCACCTAAATCAAAGCCGTCATTCTCTATCTTCACGAACAGAATTTCTTTACTCTTCTTTGCTAGTTCGTTATTAAATAACAATATACTAGTTTTCACTCCGCTATAAGGCTGAAAGACACCGGACGGTAGACTGACTACCGCATAAAGACCATCTTCTACTAGGTTCTTGCGTAGCTGTTTATGTGCAGTACCAGACTGAAAGATAATACCTTCAGGGACGATGATACCGGCTCGTCCTTGAGGTCGGAGATGATTCATAATGTAATCAACGAACAACACTTCGGACCGAGTGGATTGAATACTGAATTTGGTGTGAGTACTGACACCGCCTTTTGGCGACATAAATGGTGGGTTCGCTAGAATCACAGAGAACTTGTCGCTCCAACGTTCTTCCATAGAAAGCGTGTCATAGTTGTAGATCTTTGGATTCTTGAATTGATGTAGATACATGTTGACCTGTGCTATACGGACCATGCCGGGATCTATGTCATAACCTTCAAAGTTGCCCATTAAGTTTTTACGCTGATCTGGAGTCAGAGGTTTTTCTTTTTTCCTAGGATCATCTTTGCCGTCGTGTTGCCCTAATATATGCTTGTATGTGCTAACTAAGAAGCCACCAGTACCGCAAGCAGGATCTAGCACCTTATCTTCCATAGTTGGATCTACGACATCCACCATAAAATCAATAATATGGCGTGGAGTACGAAACTGTCCGGCATCGCCCTGTGAGGACATTATGGAAAGTAGATATTCGTAGGCGTTTCCCAGTTCTTCAGGGTGGGAGTAGTCGAAATAATCGATCTCTTTCAGAAATAGACCTAACACTTCAGGACTGCGATATGGCAAAAATGCTGATTTAAAAATCTCACGAAAAAGTTGAGGAAGTTGTTTGGATTCAGAAAATTTAACCAATGCATCACTATAGATATTCATTCGCTCTTGATTGCCTATACGAGTATCCATAAGGCGAGTCCAAGCATACTGCTCCAAATTACCAATAAAGAAAGAAGGATCTCCTCCTTGTTTGATAGCGGACTGGTCCATATCGTCCATAAACTTGTAGATAAGGGCATTGGTGATCTGGTCTATCTGTGAAGTTGGATTTGGGACCACGCCAACGAGAACTTGGCGAGCGGCATCTATATGACGTTTTGTTTCAGTGTTCATATTCTTAATTCATGAAAGTATTAAGAGAAATATAATCTTTTACATACATCGGGACCGTAGTTTTAAAGCCATTAAGTCTCTGATATTCTTCAAAATCAAAAGAGGCATTGAAATGAAGCTGTGCCAACTGCTTAGAATCTATAATGTCTCGAACTTCTTGGTCAACTATGTAAGCCTTAAAGAAACTTTTAACCGGCGCATAGTGTTCATTATCTACCGGATTTACTTCTGCAAACTTGCTCCATTCTGATTCAAGTAATTCGTCTTTAGATTCAAAACTATCTTTTTGTCCAAAGGCAACTTGCAGAAATTCACGGATAGTAATGCGACGATCAACATTAAAAGTTTTCCTTATCCCTTGAAGATTAAGGTAATGAGCTGGTTTGTCGAAAATATTAGTCTTGGTGTAGTCTTCGGCTCCCGCTATATCCCCATTATCCCAAAGATTTTTTAATGTCTCATTGGCAAGTACATCTTCTTCTACCGCACGCTTGAACCCCTCGCGATCAATACGCATACCTTCTGTCCCCACATGAGCTTCTTTAAGAGAAGCTATTTCATCGGAAGTCCTTAAATCTATTGGACCCCTTACCCCAATTGGAGGATCGCCCTCGGGGCCGTCAGTACCCGGCCCATCTCCCCCTAGGCCGGGAGGATCGCCTATTACCTCCGGCTTTTTTATTGGAAGTTTTATTTTTTCGTCATACTCAAATTCATTTTCAAAATACTCACAAGTAGCAAAGAAATCGAAGAACTTGAAATGTTCTTTCGGAATTACGATAGTTTCTTTCGTATTGTAATCCGTATATTCAAACTTCCACTTACGTGTACCTCTTCCTTTGATTTGCACAAATTCTGAAGGACTGAATACAGGGCGCATCAATGCTAAGTTTAAGATGTCTTGGCAATCATAGCCGGTTGTCATCATGCCAACAGTGACTGCTACACGAGCTTTACTGGAGTCGTAACCTTCCGGACTTTTAACTTTCCCGTTGAGCATATTATTGGAAAAGTTTATTGTCATTTGTTGAGCATTTGGAACGAGAGAAGTTACTTGTACCGCAAAATCTGATTCATTATATTGTTCTGGCCATTTTTCAAAAGCCAATTTGTTTAATATATTGGCTACTCTCCCGGCGTGCTTTTGCGATACGCAGAAAACAATTGATTTTCCAAATAGATCTATGCCATATTTTTTAGCAACAGGGTCAAAGAGGCCACTATCCAAGAACGCCTTACACATAGCGACATTAGTTTCTTCATTGAAAATCTTTCGCTCATAATGCCGTTCGTTAAATATCTCATTGATCGTTTCGCCTTGTTCTGTGATGGAATGAACTGCGTACCCATCTTCTGAAAGTAGCTCTGTGGTGATATTAGTGCGAGCGTCTACCACAATAGGATTAACTAGAAAGCCGTCTTTGACCCCAGAAAGTAAATCATAACTGAATGTCGGCTTACCCGGCTGACACCCAAAAGTCTTATAAGTATCAAGCAACTGCCTACGTTCAAATTCTCTTTGGGTATCTGCTCCTTCGCCATCAAATCCCTTAAGATAATTTTTGGGTGTAGCAGTTAGTCCGAGTTTATAACCAACAAAGTATTCAAATACAGCGCGGCTATTACCGCCAATCGATCTATGGGCTTCGTCACTGATAGTCAGTTCGAAATCTGTCGGGGAAAACTCTTTTTTATATCTATCACCGGCAAGAAACGTCTGAATTGTAGAAACTACAACACTAGCATTTTGCCAAGAATCACGACTATCTTTATAGATAGCAGTTGTATAATCTTTACCAAGATATTGCTTGAAAGCTTTATGTGCCTGATCTTCAAGCTCTATGCGGTCCACTAGGAATAACACCCGGCGCGCATTACCAGATTTAAGAAAGAGTTTTATCACTGCTGCAGAAATCAGGGTCTTGCCGGAACCGGTGCACATTTCAAAAAGAAACCTATTTTTCTTTTCAAGTGCTGTAGATTGCAAACTTTTAATTGCGTTTACTTGGTAAGGACGCATTTGTTTGAGATTGTTGGAGTGTAAAAACACTGCTCTTTTAGACTCATCTTGAAAATCTGGATCATTGGCATATGTCGGCATCTGCGATTCAATAATGTAGTTTTCATCTACTCTTGTATTCGCTAACTCTGATGGATTTGGGGTGTATTTTTCATATTGTGTAATAGAGTCTTGTGTTGGAAAGCGTGAAATAGTATCTGGATTGCCATGCTTTGTATCCCAAAAATAATGAATGTTGCCGTTTGAAAGAATTACAAAACGAGCATTAGTATTATGGGCATAATTTCGAGCTTGTTCTTTGGCTGAAAGTGGATCAACTGACTCACGCTTTGCCTCCACTACCAAAAGAGCTCTGCCATCTTTATCTAACAGTAAGAAGTCAACGTACCCTTTAGAAACATTTTCAAAATCATTACCAAGTTCTGACAGATTTACTCCTGGCTCAAGTCGGATATTTGCTGGACCGTTTTTATCAGTTTCAAAGCGCCACCCCGATTCTTCAAGGAGTTTGTTTATCTTGATACGAGCTGTGGCCTCCTTTTGCATAAAATTAATCCTTTGAGCCTTTCGCTAGATTACATTCCGCACAAGCTAACTGGCCATTCGCTACTGTAGTTCCACCGCCTTTTGAAAAGGCTATTTTGTGATCAATGTGCCAATCATCATCCCACCCTAATTTTTTACCAGCACATTTTATTTTTAGCTGACAAAGGCTCTTATCTCGTCTGAAAATCGCTAACTTTTGTCCATAGCTAAATTCCCTCGTCTCATCTAGAGGTAAAATTTCATCAAAAGTCGAGAAGAACTCACGCGCTAAAATTTTATTTCTGTATTCAAGAGATTCAATCGCATCACTAGAATGGCCAACGGCGTTTTGGTAAGCGACCATTTCAGAATCTCTCTGATCTTCCGGCAAATCAAGATCGGCAAATCGTTTCGTCTCAAATTCAATAAACCATTTTCCTATTCTTGATTCATAATCAGGTATCGCATACTTCTCTAGTAGCATGGAGACTATAATGTAAAGAGAAATGACATTACCTTGTTTTAACTCTGGAGTTTTTTCTGGGAACGTTCTGACCATGTAATTTAGTACCTTATTTATCTTTTTAGCTTCGGAGGATTCAGAATTAAAATCATCATTCTCAAGATACATTTTCTCTAAATCTGTATTCTTTATATTCCTGACTCCGCCATTAAGTTCCAGCAACATACATTGAGCTGCAACCTGGTCAAAGTCGAATCTTTTATTTTTAAAACCGCAGTTATTGAAAAAGTCATGCTTAGCCAATTCTCTTATAAAAAGCTTCATGTTCCCCGGCAAAGCATTACGCCTTTCGGCAGCTTTCAAGGTAGAGCCATTTTGTAGACGAACAAACATCTCCTCCACCTCGTCTAGTGTTGCATTTTCTAAAATAACAAGATCGAGTGCATAAGAATCAAATTTATCCTTTAGCTCCTCGGGCAAATTGGCATAGGTTAAATTTGCAATCTCAATTTCGCCTACAGGTTCAGCATCATTAGAAATTTTATATTCACTACGTCTAAATTCCCAGATTGATCTTAATCTTTGCTGTCCATCAACCACCTCCCATTCGTACTGACCACCATTAACGGCACGAAGGTAAAATTTTGGAATGTCCAAATCTCTAAGTATCGTATCTATCAGGAGTTGCTTCTGTTTTTTACTCCAAACAGGCCCTCTCTGATATTCAGGTTTTGGGTCTGTTTTATCTTCTCTCCTTATTAAGCTCGATATTGGCTTGGAATCAGAGTAACGCTTCATATTTTATATCATATTTGCCGAAAGCTCATTATTCCATAAATGGACCGATTTTCCCATCTTACTTGCTATAATATTAATAGAGTAGCGAGAGTCGGTATTTTCTAGCTTCGGCTGGGAACGGGGGTCGTGAATTAAGTCCGTCATCCGCCTTGTGCGGTGGATTGCCCTTAAAAGGGCGAGGGTAGCGGTTAAAAGCGACAACTGGCTTACGGGTGTACCGAGGGCCTCGAATGAGGGGGTAAACGAGATGTAAAGCAGGCGACGAAATCCTGCTTTCTCTCAAGTAGCCTGTTACTCAAACAAAAGACTGCCGAAAGGCAGTTTTTTGTTATGTATCTTTCCATTTTATTCCTTGACAATAAAATTGGTTGCTGTAAGATATGAAGAATCAGAAGGTGCTCAACAGAACAGATAGAGCATCCAGAACATCATCGAAGAGTGAATCTCATCCGACTCGTTATTTCTTAGAAAGGGTACCTGACAACAGAAAACAGAAGAGCTTAGCCCTAGGCTCACTCATCCAAGCGCTCAGAAAGTGCTGTTTTTTGTGCCCATTAACAACTCTAACAACTAATTAGTAAATCAAATGCTAAAAAAACAAAGTAAGAAAATAACAAAAGCCAAGGAGGTGAAAGATACTCTGAGGTTTTTACAGCAGATCTCAAAGGAAGATTTGGCTATGGCCATAATGGTACTTAAACCAGAAAAAAGAAAAGTGGTCGTACGCGATCTTGTAGACGCAGTAATGTTTGTAGGAACAGATAAAAAACTTATAGAAGATATCTTTAAGTCATCAGAAAAAATTCTAACTATCCTTAAAAAGGTTGTAATAGCCCAGGGTAATGATCTCGGACGAAGAAACTAATTCATTTGAAACAGAAGAAAACAGAAACACATTTAAATTAAATCATCCAGAAGAAAGCATAGAAGAACCTTCACCAGAATTTGAAGCACATCATAATCTCATCGGACTATTTTCCATCCTCTTAGAAGTAGATAGAAGAATAAACCCCGAGAATTACAAGCGCCCGGGTCATGCGGCGCAAGCCAAACATGAATTACTAAAATTAACAAAATAACAAGATGAAAAACAAAGGACAGAAAAAGGTAACAAAAGAAGCGAGAGAAGATGAGACTAAGAGAAAGTTCTACATAGTGTTAGAAGTGATTTCACCGCAAGAAATGATGATAGACGAAACAGACTTTGAGTGGGCAGCGGGCGTAATAAGAGAGAAGTCCCCAGAAGTGGTCATAAATGTGGTGGATTATGCCCGACACGACATACGGTTTCTAGGAGGATATGCGTGCGACCCTAGAAAACATGGAAGTTCTCCACAGGATATGCCCAATAATGCTTGGCGCAACCGCTAATAGATCAAACACGAGTTACTAAAATTAACAAAATAATAACCAAAATGAAAAACAAAATAATCAGAGAAGTAGGGCGTTGGGAAGATGAGGTGAGAGAAGAAATAGGATTCTTAGCTACAAAAGAAATGTGTGAGGAGATAATGGACCATGTAAGGACTGTACTTCTATCCAGGAGCTCTTATCCAAAGAGAAAAAATATGTTCTGGCTCAGAGCAGGTCATTACGGCTATCCAGACTATCCCCAAGATATTAAGGTTCGAAAGTCGAAGGGTAGAAAGCGTGGTGATAAAATTGCCAAATAACCAACCGAAATATGAAAGCCATCATCTTAGCCCGTGTTTCCGACAAGAAGCAAGATTCCAATCAGGCGCAGATTGACCGTGTGTCTGATTACATTGCGCGCAAGGGGTTGACTCCTTGGAAGACTTACGAGATCGAAGAGTCCTCGACAAAGGGCGACCGCGAGAAATTCCAGCTTGTGGTAAAAGAAATCCAAAGATCCAAAGAACCTATCGCTCTAGTGGTAGATACAGTAGACCGGCTCCAGAGAAGCTTCAAGGAATCAGTCCAGTTAGATGAATTGCGTAAGTTAGGAAAGATAGAACTTCACTTCTATCGCGAGAATCTGGTCATTCACAAGAACTCAAACAGCGCTGACCTGATCAGATGGGATATGGGCGTAATGTTTGCTCGCAGTTATGTCTTACAGTTGAGCGACAACGTGAAAAGAAAACAGGAACAGATGAGAAGAAACGGCGAATGGACCGGTAAGCCGCCAATCGGCTACAAAAGCACCCATGATAGCGAGGGTAAGAGATTGGACATTATCTTTGACCCCGGCAAGTCCGACTTGGTCAAAAAGATGTTTGAACTCTATGCGACCGGCAACTCTTCGACACTAAGCGTCCGGACAGAAATCGCCAAGCTAGGGTTGGAAAGCTCAACGAAGAAGCCCCTGGCGCCGAGCATGGTCGAACACGTCCTCAAAAATCCCTTCTACTACGGCGAGATGTGCTCAAACGACAAACTCTACCCTCACAAGTATCAACCGCTCATCACAAAAGACTTGTTCTTAAGGTGTCAGCAAATCAGAAAAAGCTGGAATAAAAAGCCGTTCCAAGCCGTGGCGAAACCCTACATCTTCAGAGGGCTGATTCGATGCGCCAAGTGCGGTTGCATACTTAGTCCGGAAACAGCTAAAGGCAGATTCATCTACTACAGCTGCACTAACGCCCGAAAAGAGATCTGCAATAAGAAGTTCTATATCCCCGAAAGAGATTTGCTAAAGCCGGTTCTTAAGGTGCTGAAAAAGTTGGAAAAGATCCCGCAGGAGAAAATAGATGAGATTGTAGACGGATTGAAAGAATCCAGCGCATCTAAGGTTCAATACCACACGTCCGCAATCAACGAACTTCAAAAGGAATATAACGAAATGCAGATAAAGGTGGACCGTATGATGGACCTGCTCATAGACGGTAGCATCTCGAGAGGCGACTACGAAAGCAAGTTAAGGGAAATGAAGTCTAAACAGCAGGACATTAACATCCGGCTGGAGGACCATACCCAGGCTGATGAGAACTATTACCTCACGGCTGGTATAGTGCTTAACTTAGCCAAAAATGCTGCAAAACTCTTCGAAAGTTCTGAAGTACCTCAAAAACGGGCAATTCTAAATTATCTACTTCAGAACCCGACGACACGCCAAAAAACCCTTAGTTTCCAACTAAGAAGTCCTTTTGACGTCGTATTCAACCTAAAATACAATCCTCAGCTCCGGCGGTAGGACTCGAACCTACAACCCATTCCTTAACAGGGAATCGCTCTGCCTTTGAGCTACGCCGGAATAATGGGATGATATCAAAATCCGGGTTATAATTAAAGCGTTAAAAGTTAAGATATTCATATGAGTACGAAATCATATATGTCGGTGGCGGGGATGGTCTTTCTTCTTGTGGCTATTATGCACTTGCTTCGAGCTCTCAACGGCTGGGAGATAAACATAGATGCCTTCTCGGCTCCCATGTGGGCAAGCTGGGTCGGTTTTGTGGTCGCTGGCTACCTTGCATACCAGGGCTTGAAAAAGAGATAAAAGACAATTTGGCTTCTAAATTTCTCAACAAATTAGACGGATGGCCATCCGCTGTAATAGGTATTGCGGTTCTGCTCGCGATGGTTGGTTACGGTTTCTACGCTTATCGTGGACTTGAGGCCGAGCGGGCGCGGATTCTCTCTGAGCTTGAAGAGAGCCGGGCCGCAAATTACGGATTATTGCGAATCGTAAGGGAACGGGAAGAAACTATCAATGCATTCCAGGGCCAGATCGATAGCATCGGCAGCGTGGTTGGCACGCTTGAGAAACTCGCTAAAACCGATGAAGAGCTGTTGAAAAAGTATTCCAAAGTTTATTTTCTAAACGAGAACTACACTCCGCTTGTTCTTGCTGGTATTGAGGAACAATATTTATTGTCCGGTTCGAAGAATTTCATGATACATGCCCAGGTCTGGTCTCGATTGAGGAGTCTTCTCGATACCGCGCGTGCCGACGGACACAACCTTCTGGTCGCCTCCGCTTACCGCTCTTTCGACACACAGTCTTCGCTCAAGTCCGCCTACACCGTGACGTATGGCTCGGGCGCCAACCGCTTCTCGGCCGATCAGGGTTATTCCGAACACCAGCTCGGTACGGCAGTGGACTTCACTACCGAGAAACTCGGAGCCAATTTCTCAGCCTTCGGCTCTGACCCAGCCTATAAGTGGCTATTAGAAAACGCGCATCGCTACGGCTTCATCCTTTCTTATCCGCCGAACAATTCTTACTACAAGTTCGAAGCATGGCACTGGCGCTACGTGGGCGTCTCCCTTGCGACCAACCTTCACGACGATGGCAAATATTTTTATGATCTCGACCAGAGAGAAATCGACCGCTATCTCGTCAAATTGTTTGATTAGCTTATAATTCTTATTATGAAGATCAATATCAAAGCCACGGGGATAGAGCTTACCCCGGCCATTTCGCATTACGCGACGAAGAAAGTTTCCTCGCTTGAGAAGTATGTGAGACAGAAGGACGCGGTGGCGCAGATTGAGATTGGCCGGAGCACCCAGCATCACAAGAAGGGAGACGTCTTCCGCGCCGAGATCCGTATCACGGGCGCGGGGCTTAATCTCTATGCTACTTCAGAACAATCGGATCTTTATGCCGCCATTGACTTAGTCAAGGACAATCTCAAGGAAACGCTTCTTCAGTACAAAGGCAAGAGAGAAACGCTTACGAGGAGAGGAGCCAAAGCCATTAAGAATATGATCAAAGGCTTTAATATCTTTAAGAAACGAGGGTGAGAAGTTACTGGCAACAAAGAGCGGCTCCCTGGGTCTCATTCGCAGTTCTCGCTGGCGGCCTGGTTTCGGCGATTCTCCTATTTTGGCTAGTGAGAATGGAGAACAATTTTCAAGCGCTTAGTCCTGATTACAACGAAGAGCAGATTTATTAAGCATTGCCGCGGAGGAAACTTTCCCAATCCATTTCTCTTTTGCCGGCGGGGATGACGGAAAGAATTTTCAATTTAGAATTTTCAATTTTCGCATTCTTAACAATCACTCGGATTTCATCCCCAGTTTTTCGTTTAAAGAAGAAGTATGCGCCAGGCCAAGTAGAGTAGGCGAGGACTTTTCTTAGATTTTTCTCCGATTCGTCATTCAAATCCAAGAGTCCGTCTTCTTTTCCCACTAATTTTGTATAAGTTGCCAGAGAATGTTCCTGCGGTATCAAGGGTAGCCCTTGATAATTTTCAAGGGTTTTGACGAGCAATCTGCCACCGGTGCGAGCCAATTTTTCTTCCACAATTGCATAATGGTCGGGCAATGGATCAATTTCCACTCTTTCCTGCGCCAGTATCGGCCCATGATCCATCTGCTCATCCATCTTAATAATGGTGACGCCCGGTTGGCCGAGGCCGAAGATGATTCCCTGTATCGGCGCCGGGCCGCGCAATTTCGGAAGGAGAGATGGGTGGACATTGAGTGAGCCGTACTTAGGAATATCTAAAATTTCTTTAGGAATAATTCTGCCGAATGAAGCCACTATATAGAAGTCTGCCGGAATTCTTGGTAAGTCTTGTCTGGCGGAAGCGACTTGAAGAATTGGAGAAAAACCGGCCTTTTCCAATTCTTCAAGGACAAATTCCGAAAACCTCGAACTCCCTAGAAATACGAATTTAAGCTTCATTTTTTGTCGGAGGCAAATCCCGCACATTCTTTGCTTTGTCGGTAAAAAGGATGCCCTCAAGGTGGTCGATCTCGTGCTGAAAAATTTGAGCGAGAAGGCCCGAGGCGCCGATGATGTGTTTCTTACCCTTCTCATCCCAGGCGTAGATAGTCATCTTCTCATGCCGCTCCACCGCGCCGTAGAGATAGCGAAGAGAGAGACAGCCCTCCTCCATCTTCTTTTTCTTCCGCGAAGCCTTCACGATTTCCGGATTAATGAAGACTCTGTCCTCCGGCACTTGCGGGATCACTCCGCCCCTTACCACGAATATCCGCAGGCTCGCTCCTATCTGCGGCGCGGCAATGGCCACGCCGTCGTCCTCGGCATGCACAGCTCTCTTCATCCTGGCGATGACATCTCCGAGTTTCTTTGAACTGATATCTTTCAACTCGACCGGCTTCGCTACCTGCCTTAGTACCTTCGCATCTTTGCCAAGAATTAACTTTTCGGGTTTCGAGCTTCGAGTTTCGTGTTTCATAGTATGGACTCAGGATCCACTTTAACGGAAAAGTATCTCGGCAGCAATGAGAGTTCGCGCACGAGCTCTTCCTCTGGCCACTTCTCCCTCGGAATTCTAATAATGAGCGAATTTTTGTATATTTCCGGACTCCATTTGAGAAATTTGTTTCTTGTTTCTTGTATCTTACCTCTTGTATCTTTATTTTCAATTTTGATAAAGATGGAGAACGGTGGATAAAGTAGATTTTCCCGTTCGGCAATCTCGCTCTGGTAGAAGTTGATAATATTGCCCTGCGCCGCCCAAGCAAGTATCTGCTTGCCGATGTTTCTTGTCTGAACGAGCGATTCGATCTCGGCCATTTCGCGAACTCGACTCACAAGATAAAAGATTCGTTCATTTATTCCGAAATCGGGCACCGAAAAGAGAGAATCGGCCGAGACAATCGCCGCGTAAGGAACTTTTTCCAGATGATAAAAAGCCAATTCCGTGCCGACCAGTATGCCACCCTGCCGACCGAATCTCTCGGTGATAACTCGCACTTTAGCTTCGGTCGGCGCATGATCTTTGTCCAGAATCTCCACCGGAGTGTTGCGGATGTGCGTCCGTACTTCGGCCGCGATACGTTCGATGCCGATGCCGAGCGGTATCAGCTTCCAACTGCCGCAATAGCCGCAAACCGTTTTGCTATCGCGCCTCGTGCCGCAAGCATGGCAAATAAAGGTTCGGTCAGACCTTGACTCATGCAAAACGACCGGCGCGCCGCAATTGAGGCAGGGGAGGAGATAGCCGCAATCTCCGCAGACCGTCGTTGGTGCCAAGCCTTTGCGCGAGGCGAATAAAAAAAGGCCTCGCTTCTCATTTATCGCTTTGTGTATGAGTGCTTTAAGTTCGGGAGAGAAGATTTCAAATTTTCCTTTGTTGTCCGGCTTGGCGCTGGCATCTATGAGCGGTGACGGCGCGGAGGCTAGGCGCCATCTCACGAGCGAGAGCTCGGAGCATTCTCCCGCTCTCTCCTTCCGCAAAGATTCGAGCGAGAGAACGGAATCACCGAGCACAAGCTGTCTGCCTGTTTCCAACGCCCAATATTCGAAAAAGGTTTTGAAGTGTATGTAAGGCCTAGCCAGGGTGCGATAGGCTCGCGAATTCTCCCGTTCGAGGATAATTATCCCGAGGTCATATCTTTCGAATGCCGCTCCGGCTGGCGTAGAAATGAAGAGCACGGGATGAGGATTGGCAAGTGCTTCCTGCCAGCTATTCTGGTCGTGGACATAATGTTCGATTCCTTGCGAGAGGGAGCGCCTGACTCTCTCGCAATCCTTGTGCGTCGGCACAATGAAGAGCACCGATTTTTTCCTCGCGAAGGACTGTCTCACTATCGCCCGGTACTGGCCGAAGCGTTCCTCGCTTTCCATTTGGAGAAGTATGGGTTCTTTGCTCAAGCGGTCCAACCGCCTCTTGGCGGTTGGACCGCCAAATCGGAAAAATTTATCCGGTTTCTCCAGAACGCTTTTCGGCAAAAGAGCCAAGAGCAGCGATCCGGGAGAAGTTGCATAGTAGAAAGCTGTTTTCTTCGCGGCGTTTAGAAATCCGGCCGAAACACCGGCGTCTAAGATATCTTTCTCGGCAATTTTCTTGAGTTGGAAGCCGGCTCGGCGAAGATCGGACTTGGCGCTCTTCACGTCCTTGATACTGATGACGATTGCCGGATTCACTCGACCCATGACGCGGGCCTTCACGAATTGGCCGGGCGCTAAACGCTTGGCGGAGAAGTAGGTTAGAGTCCCTCCAGTTTTCTTGAGGATTGCCGCTTCCACCACATAGGTCTTGGTCGCCATTACGTTGTTATAGTATCATGTTGGAAATGGCTAAAAAATTAGGCATTGATTTGGGTACCACCAACATTCTGGTCTTTGTTCCCGGCAAGGGCATCGTGCTTAACGAGCCATCTGTTGTTGCTGTTTCCGAATCTGATAACAGGATTCTCGCCATCGGCGCCGAGGCGAAAGTGATGGTTGGACGCACGCCCGGAGACATCGTGGCATACCGTCCGATGAAGGACGGCGTCATCGCCGATTACCGGGTGACGGAAGCGATGCTTCGTTACTACATCGATAAGACTCTCGGTCGATGGAATATCTGGAAGCCGGACGTTTTGATTTCTGTGCCGGCTGGCGTCACCTCGACCGAGCGCCGCGCGGTGATCGAGGCAGCGATTAAGGCTGGAGCCAGAAATGCCTATGTGGTTAAGGAGCCGATACTTGCGGCGATCGGTGCGGGCATTCCCATTCAAGAAGCGGCAGGGCACATGATCGTTGATATCGGCGGTGGCACGACGGATGTGGCCGTCATTTCTCTTGGCGGTATTGTGGCCTCCACCTCGGTCAAGGTGGCGGGCAACAAGATGGATGCGGCCATCGCGGATTACGTCAAGAAAAATTTTAATCTGGTGATCGGCGACAAGATGGCAGAAGACGTAAAAATTAAAATCGGTTCAGCCATTCCTCTAGATGAAGAATTAGTGATGAATGTAAAAGGCAGAGATTTTATACTAGGTTTACCAAGAACAATTGAATTGAAGACGAATGAAGTGGTCAAAGCGATTTCCAAAGAGCTCCGTGAGATGGTCAAGGCGGTCAAAGAAGTTTTGCAGGAAACGCCGCCAGAGCTCGCTTCCGATATTATTGATAGAGGCATCATTATGACCGGTGGTTCCTCTCAACTAAGAAATTTCCCGGAATTAATGTTTCGCCGCACGGGAGTTAAAGCCGTTCTCGCCAAAGATGCCTACTTTTGCGTAGCTAAAGGCACTGGCGTTGCTCTCGAACACCTCGATACATATAAAAGAAGCATAATTGCGAAGCGGTAGCTAGAAGGGCCTTATTTCAAGCCAGATTTTCAATATTGTGTAGGGTAATCTTATTGTTGTGCTTGACAAAACAGATAGGGTACGCTAGGATGTAAGTACCTTCGATAAAAGGTTGTTCATTCGTTCGGTGAGGCCAACGATGGCCTTACCAACTCGACTGGAGGTCAAGATGACCGCGCAGGGGAAATCGCCGCCGATGGCGGCGCACGAGATCAAGATCTAAACGCGACCGGACGTCGGCGCACGGGGATCGAACATTGCCAGCAGGGTGCTGGCGACGGGCCCGAGACACGAAGTCTCGGGCCCTTTCAATTTTGATGAGTTAAGTGTTAACCTTGTTTCGATGCCACCAATCAAATTTTCTATTTTAAAAGAACTTGGCGGTCGAACCGCTAAGTTGGGCAGAGTGGGAATTTTAGAAACTCCACACGGAGTGATAGAAACGCCGGCTTTTGTTTCTGTGGGTACAAAGGCTACGGTCAAGGCTCTAACACCAGAACAAATCAAAGACTGTGGAGCACAAGTTGTGCTGGCTAACACTTATCACTTGTACCTTGAACCCGGAGACGAAAGGGTGAAGAAGTTTGGCGGCCTGCACAAGTTCATGAACTGGCAAGGTCCTCTTATGACAGACTCGGGCGGTTTTCAAGTCTTTTCTCTCGGTGCCGCGTATGGCAAGCAGATTTCTAAAATTGCCAAAACCCCTCTCCTAATGCTAGGAGAGGGGAAGGGGGTGAGGTCAGAAGAAGAGATCGCTGGATCTCTCGCCAAGATTGGACAAGATGGCGTCTCATTCCGCTCTCATCACGACGGATCTCTCCACTACATCACCCCGGAGAAATCTATTGAAATCCAGCACAACCTTGGCGCAGATATAATCTTTGCCTTCGACGAATGCACTTCTCCCAATGAAGATTATCGGTATCAAGAAGAAGCACTTGAACGCACTCACCGCTGGGCCAAAAGAAGTTTGGAATTTCATAAGTCTAAAGATAACTCAAAGACGCAGGCGCTATTTGGCATTGTCCAAGGTGGCAGAGAAAAAGGTTTGAGGAAACGATCAGCAGAATTCATGAAGTCTCTGGATTTTGAAGGTTTCGGCATTGGGGGCAGTTTTGCCAAAGAGGATATGGAAACAGCGGTGAAGTGGGTAAATGAAATATTGCCGAAAGAGAAGCCAAGGCATCTTCTAGGTATTGGTGAGCCGGAAGATTTGTTCATGGGAGTGGAAAATGGCGTGGATCTCTTCGATTGCGTGGCACCAACTAGGAACGGTCGCGGAGGCACACTCTATACCTCGAGAGGGAAAATCAATATTAGAAATGCGGAGTTTAGGGAAGATACGGGCTCCGTTGATGGTGATTGTGGTTGCTATACATGTAAAAATTTTTCTCGTGCCTATCTCTGCCATCTCTATCGTTCACACGAAATGCTTGGTGGTACCTTAGGCTCTATCCACAATCTCTACTTCATAATCAATTTAGTAAAAAAGATGCGCGAAGCCATACTGGATAATAGTTTTACTTTGTTTAAGATAAAGTTTCTTTCAAAATATAGAAATTGACTATCATATGGGTAAGGAGTAACCTCTACTTAGGCTTAGTCCACATAAGGAGATTCTCAATGAGCACAGAGACGGCGCTTGGGCTTGTGAACAAACCGCTCGATGGTTTTTCTGTCAAAACGATGACAGAAGTCTATAGGACCGACGAGGATGGAAGGAAGGTCAAAGCGACAGCCTACTTTTTCGATCCAAGTGTGGCGCGTGCTTGGATTGATGGGTTGGCCGACATGCACTATCACAAGGAGAAGCATGTTCTGGTTCTGACCGACGGTTTTAGAGCCTTTCTCCTCAATCCTGAACCCATCGAGATCACTGGTGATGAACACGCCAGGCTTGAGATTCGCGACAAGGCACTCGCGAAACTTACCCCGGCAGAGCGAGCCGTACTCAGCCTGTGAGTGACGATCAGAGAAGTACTTTGACGAGCGAGTCGAAAGATTCGCTCGTTTTTCATGCTAAAATATCAAGGATAATCCTTGATATTTATGTTGAGAAGAGTGAATTTTGTTGAAGACGAGCATTTTCACCTCTTTAGTCGTGGAGTAGAGAAAAGGAAAATTTTCCTCGAACGCAAAGACTACGATAGATTTTTAGCGCTCATGTATATTCTCAATCAAGAAAATCGTTTTCACGTAAGTAATTTTCTTAATAAAGGTGGGCACAGGATTTCCGATTTATATGAAGAAGAACGAAGTAATTCACTTGTCTCGATTTTAGCTTACTCATTGATGCCGAATCATTTCCATATAGTAATTAAAGAAATCATAGAGAATGGGATAAGTACTTTTATGTCAAGATTGCTTACTGCATATTCCATGTACTTCAATATCAAACACGAAAGAAGCGGGTCATTATTTGTGCATCCATTTCGGTCAGAACATATTAGTAATGAAAGGTACTTCTTGTGGATTTTTGATTATGTTCATCTAAATTGCTTGGATCTAGTTGAAAAGGGTTGGAAAGAGACAGGAATTAAGAATAGGAAAAAGGCTCAAGAATTTCTAGAAAATTACTATTATTCAAGTTATTACGACTTATACCACAAAGAGAAAAGACCAGAAACTAAAATTATTGACTTATCTAATATTCCTGATATATCAAGGATTATCCTTGATAATGTAGGATTGCAAGATTTTAAGGCTGTGTTAAATTGAATTTATGAAGAACTGGGTCATTACCAACATTATGAAGTCCCTCACCTTTATTAAAGGAGGGTTTGTTGGTATCGCCTAATCTCGAGAAGGACGAAACCAGAAACAGACCCTCGAATCTCGAGGGTCTGTTCTGTTTTGGTCCCGACCGGATGTTCTTTCAGCAGAGGAGGAGAGTGCATGATTGCCTATCGCAAGAAAACTCGTTCGAATGAAGTAGTGTACTCGCAAGACTTTCGTCCAGGGCTTATTGTCTGGGTCGATGGTATGAATGGTCGCGAACAGCGCATTTGCACTGGCGAGAACGGCGAAGTTGTCCCGCCAGAAGAGTGGCGACAGCGAAAACAAGAGCAGGCGGCGAGGAACCGGATTGTCAAACCGTTTGCTCGCCAGCCATTGCGCAACAGGCACAGCTGCGCCGGCTGGTAACTCTCTTCAACTTTGCGAAAGCGGAGGACTTTGTCCTCCGCTTTCCTTTTCTTTATACTAACTAGATGTCTGATTTTAAGATAAACAACGAGTTTAAGCCGGCTGGGGATCAGCCCAAGGCGATAAAAGAGCTTTTGGAAGGGCTTAAGTCTGGACTAAGGCACCAGACTCTGCTTGGCGTTACTGGTTCCGGCAAGACCTTTACTGTGGCTAATGTTATAGAGAAAATCGGTAAGCCTACTCTAGTAATTGCTCACAATAAAACTCTAGCCGCACAACTCGCTCAAGAGTATAGAGAGTTCTTTCCCAATAACGCTGTTCACTATTTCGTCTCTTACTACGACTTCTACCAACCAGAAGCGTATATGCCCGTAACTGATACATATATAGAGAAAGAAGCCATGATCAATGAGGAGATTGAAAGGCTCCGCCACGCTTCAACGCAAGCTCTCTTAACCAGATCCGATGTAATCATCGTGGCTTCCGTCTCTTGTATATACGGATTAGGCGATCCCGAGGAATACGAGAAGGTAAATTTAAAAATTAAAGTTGGAGAAGGTAAGTCTCGAAAAGATTTCATCAGAGAACTGATAAATATTCACTACACTCGCACCAACGCGGACTTAAAGCCGGGACTCTTTCGAGCCTTGAGCAACAATGTTGAAATCATGCCGATTTCAGAAAGAGTGATTTATCAGGTGGAAATTCTGGGAGACAAAATAAATGCCATCAAGAGAATTGATGCTGTTTCGCGAGTAATTATTAATGAAGTTCCTGCTTTCTATCTTTTCCCCGCCAAGCATTTTATCACCGCGGATGATGCTGCTACAAGAGCGCTGCAGAGTATCAAATCAGAATTGGAAGATAGACTCGGCCAGCTGAAAAAGGAAGGAAAAATTCTAGAAGCAGAAAGGCTCAAGAGGCGCACTAGTTATGATCTGGCCATGATTAGAGAAGTGGGCTACACCAATGGTATTGAGAATTATTCCAGGCACTTTACCGGCAAAGCGCCTGGAGAACCGCCATTCACTCTCCTAGACTATTTCCCCAAGGACTTCCTCACCATTATCGACGAATCTCATGTCACCGTGCCGCAAATTGGCGGCATGTACTTTGGAGACAAGAGCAGGAAAGATACCTTGATTGAACACGGTTTTAGACTGCCTTCTGCTAGAGACAACAGGCCGCTAAAATTTGAAGAGTTTGAAGAAAGGATAGGGCAGGTGATATATACCTCGGCCACGCCTGGGGATTATGAGAGAGAAAAGAGCCAAAAGGTTGTTGAACAAGTTATTCGTCCCACGGGCTTAGTTGATCCGGAAGTTGAGGTGAGGCCGGTCCAGACCCCCTCCAGCCTCCCCCTTGCCAAGGGGGAGGTGCCGAAGGCGGAGGGGGTGTACCCAGGCCAAGTACTAGACTTCATTTCTGAAGCAGAGAAAGCGATTAAGAAGGGAGGTAGGGTAATGGCCACTACTCTTACCAAAAAGATGGCCGAAGACTTGAGCGAATATCTAAAGGAAAGAGGAATAAAAGCCGAATACTTACACAGTGATATCAAAACTATCGAACGCATAGAAATTCTCACCAATCTTAGACGAGGTAATTTCGATTGTATTGTCGGAGTAAATCTCTTGCGAGAGGGGATAGATCTACCGGAGATAACTCTGATCGGCATTCTTGACGCGGACAAAGAAGGCTTCCTGAGATCCGAGACCTCTCTGATCCAAATTATTGGTAGGGCGGCGAGAAATGTTCTTGGCAGAGTGATTCTTTATGCCGATACGGTCACCGGCTCAATGAAGTACGCCATAGAAGAGACCGCCAGGAGGAGGAAATTGCAAGCGGAATATAATAAGAAGCACGGTATTACCCCCAAAACTATTATTAAAAAGATCAAAGATATTACTGATACTCTGGAACGCGAGCATCAGCACGCGGTGGCTACTCTTCTAGAAACTGACGAGAAGTTATTCAAAAAATCTCCCAAGAAAGTGATTAAGATGAAGATGAAAGAAATGGAAGAAGCGGTCAAGAACTTAGATTTCGAAACCGCCGCAATTTTGAGAGATGAAATTAGGGTGCTAGAATCTCGTCTTCATGAATAAAAAAGATGACAAAATCATAGTCAAAGGTGCTAGGACACACAACCTTAAGAACATTACGGTTGAGATGCCGCGCAATTCGATGATTGTCTTCACCGGCCTTTCTGGTTCTGGAAAATCATCTCTGGCTTTCGACACCATCTTTGCCGAGGGACAGAGGAGGTATGTCGAATCTCTTTCCTCATACGCCAGACAGTTCTTGCGCCAAATGCAGAAGCCTGATGTCGATGAGATCATTGGCCTTTCTCCTGCTATCTCAATTGATCAGAAGTCTCGCTCGAATAATCCTCGCTCAACAGTTGCCACCATTACCGAAATTTATGACTACCTCCGCATCCTATATGCCAGAATTGGCCGTCCGCATTGCTTGATTTGTGGTACTGAGATAAAAAAGCTTTCTAACGAAGAAATTAAGAATTTTATATTGGAGAAAGTGTCAAAGGGCACCTTTGACATTCTGTCGCCGATTGTAAGGGGTAGGAAAGGAGAGTACTACCAACTTCTCTACGATCTTTTGGGTAAGGGTTACCACACTGTGTATGTAGATGGTAAGAAGTATTCTCTACGAGAAAGGATTGAATTAACTAAGACCAAGAAGCATGAGATATCGGTTTTAGTCGATTCTATTGATATGAAGGAGAGTGGAGCGGAGGAGAGATTAAGCGAAGCGATAGAAAAAGCTTTGCATGAATCAGAAGGGCTCCTAGTCTTCCGCATAGATAAGGAAGAGCACCTAATGTCTGCCAAATGGGCCTGTCCTAAGGATGGCTTCTCCTTCCCGGAAATTGAGCCAAGACTTTTCTCTTTTAACTCGCCCTATGGCGCTTGCCCCACATGCAACGGCTTGGGCACCAAGTACCTTTTCGGCACTGAGCCTTGTGAGGTCTGCGGCGGCAAAAGGTTAAGACCTGAGGCGCTTAATGTATTGATTGGTGGGAAAAACATAGTAGATCTCACAGCACTTTCCATAAAAGAGGCAGATGAATTCTTCAGGAAACTTAAACTAACTCAAAGAGAGAAAAGTATTTCCAAGGTGGTTACCAAAGAAATAGAAGCAAGGCTTTTATTTATGTTGAATGTGGGCATTGAATACCTTGAGCTTAACCGCCGAGCTCATACGCTCTCGGGCGGAGAGGCTCAGAGGATAAGACTCGCAAGCCAGCTGGGTTCTGGCTTAGTGGGCGCTCTTTATGTTCTCGATGAACCTACCATCGGTCTTCATTCTCGAGACAATGATCGGCTAATCAAGACACTTTTAAATTTGCGAGATTTAGGCAACACCATTATCGTCGTTGAGCATGATGAAGAGACAATTTATTCTTCAGACTACCTTGTAGATATCGGTCCTGGAGCGGGAGTTCATGGCGGTGAGATCGTGGTGTCAGGAGATTTAGATGAATTACTCACAAGTCCTAAAAACACTAGCAAATCTGTTACCCTCTCATACCTTCGCGGAGAAAAGAAAATTGAATTGCCAGAGGAGAGGCGGGAGAGCGAGAGAGGCAAGATCATGATCCGTGGCGGCAAGATCTTTAACATCAAACATTTAAATGTTGATATACCACTTCACAGACTGATTGCTGTAACGGGAGTCTCCGGTTCTGGCAAATCTTCTTTCGTCTATGAAATTTTGCACAAAAACTTGCAAGTCAGATTAGACCGACGCTACCGCTCTGCCCAAACTCATAATTGCCAAAGCTTTGCTGGCAGTGAGTACTTGGGAAGAGCAATACTCATAGACCAGTCGCCGATCGGGAGAACCCCCAGGAGTAACCCAGCGACATACACTGGTGCCTTCACCTTCATCCGAGAGCTCTTTGCCGAGACGGCCGAAGCGCGAGCGCGAGGCTGGAAGCCGAACAGATTCTCTTTCAATGTCCGAGGCGGGCGCTGTGAGACCTGTCAAGGCAACGGCCAGATTGAGGTGGAAATGCATTTCCTGCCCACCGTCTATGTGCCGTGTGATGTCTGTGGTGGCAAAAGATTTATGAAAGAAACCTTAGAAGTGAAGTATAAACATAAAAGCATTTATGACGTGTTGGAGATGACGGTTGAAGAAGCTCTCAAGTTCTTCGAAGATATTCCTGCAATTTACGATAGGCTCAAAAGTTTAAATGACGTTGGCCTCGGCTACTTGGCCCTGGGACAGTCTGCTACCACGCTCTCTGGCGGGGAAGCCCAGAGGGTGAAGATTGCCTCCGAACTCTACCGGCCGCATTTGGAGAAAACTATTTATCTTCTCGATGAGCCTACCATCGGCCTTCACTACGAAGATGTGAGAAAGCTTATTGAAATTCTCCAGAAACTGGTGGATAAAGGGAACACGGTGGTGGTGATCGAGCACAATATGGATTTCATAAAAAGTTGTGATTATGTTCTCGATATTGGTCCGGAAGGCGGCGACGAGGGTGGGAGCCTCGTCGCCGAGGGCACTCCAGAAGAAGTCGCCGGTACCGATACACATACGGGGAAGTACTTGAAAAAAGCTTTGAGAAAGAAATGATGGCTTAAATTAAGGCTATTTTGGTGACAACAATTTTATGCTTGACAGAAAACTAATTTAGGTGTCTATTAAACACTAGAAAACAGCCCTAGCGGCATCCCGCCACTAGGCCCCTATAACCTCGGGCAGAGGGAAGTCCGCGGCTTTGAGCCGCAGGAGAGTGTACGATGGCCAAGTTCAACGACGTGACCGTGGGCCAGATGGAAGCCTGTATCAACCGCATGGGCGGAATGGAGAACTTCCTTCGCTTCATCGGCGGCGCAGGCGAGCTCGTGTTCCGACTCCTGTCGCTGGTGACCCGCGAGATCACCGTCTCGTCCGTCTCGGCGCGCGAGAAGTTCGTCGTAGCCGATCACTTCAAGAAAGGCAACGCCGGGATTTACTACCTCGGCGACAACTTCAAGAAGTGGTTCGGCAGCAAGGTCGAGGAGAATGTTCCGGCGGCAAGGCTCTTGAGCCACCAACTCACACAGAGCTCGGTGGACGGCCCGATCAAGGCGGAGTTGGGCGAAGGTCACGAGACCTTCCTCGCCTGGCTCTTCCAGATGATCGAGGCGCAGGAGGACGGCCGTGAGGGAGCGCTTCTCGTCAACGGCTACGCGAACATCTTCTACATTGATGGCCGCGTGGTGGGCGCGCTGGTTCGCCGGCTACGGCTGGGACGTGTACGCCTACGAGGTCTCGAGCCCGCTTGCGTGGCACGATGGTACTCGCGTGTTCTCCCGCAATTCCCTCAAGTCCTTGGAAACTGCGGTTCAGACGCAAGTCTGAATCCGGTCTCTCGGACACTTTGTTCCTCGGGCCCTTGGTCTGCTTCGGCAGATCAAGGGCCTTTCGTTTTTTCGTATATAATAACTTTAGGGTTATGCGTTACGGGGCGGTCAAGGCTTTCCCGTCATGGTCTTAAGAAACTTTTTTCGAGAGTTGCGTTGGTTACGGCTTGCGCAAGAGTGGAGAAAGCTTCTTACCGCGGCCTTTTGAAGCATGGTAATACTTATAAGATTAAGTTATCCTTGGGACTCGATGAGATTGAAACTAGATCATTTGCCAGACACTCCGGGAGTCTATTACTTCATTAGATCCACCTCACCCCAGCCCCTCTCCTTGCCAAGGAGAGGGGTCGACTCGCGAGCGGCGAGCGGGGGTGAGGTCTTGTATGTTGGCAAGGCCACTTCTCTTTACGATAGGGTAAAAAGTTATTTTCTGAAAGACATTCTAGTTACTCGTGGGCCGAAAGTTCAAAAAATGCTTGAGGAAGCGGACAGGGTAGAGTTTAAAGAAACTCCAAGTGTGCTTGAAGCCCTAATTCTTGAAGCTAATGAAATCAAAAGACATCAGCCCATATATAATTCTCGCGAGAAAGATGATAAGAGCTACAACTTCGTAACCATAACAGACGAAGACTTCCCCAAAATATTTATCACTCGTGGCTCTGGAGACTATGGACCGTACCCCCACAGTGGGGAGCTTAGAGAGGCGCTGAAAATTATCAGGAAAATATTTCCATTCAGAGACGAGAAATGTAAATTAGTTGGCAAACCATGCTTCAATGCCCAAATCGGACTTTGTCCGGGCGCTTGCGCCGGCTGGATTTCTAAGGAGGATTATCGAAAAAATATTAGGAATATAAAGCTATTTTTTGAAGGCAAGAAGGAAGATGTTATCAAGAACTTAGAAAAAGAGATGAAGTCCTTAGCGAAAGAACATAAATTTGAAGAGGCAGATAAAATTAAAAAGAAAATCTTTGCTCTGGATCACATTCAGGATATTGCACTTATAAAGCAAGATTTAGGATCTAAGATTTATGATTTAGGATTTAGGATTGAGGCGTATGATATAGCGCACTTGTCTGGGAGGGAAGTAGTTGGCGTGATGACGGTTGTAGAAGATGGGGAAGCTAATCGAAGCCAATATAGAAAGTTCAAAATAAAGGCGGATAAAAATGATGATACGAAGAATTTAAAAGAAGTTTTGTCTCGAAGGTTTAATCACTTGGAGTGGCATCTCCCGGACTTGATTGTAGTTGATGGAGGCAAGTCACAATTGAATGTTGTGAGAAAAATTACAAAAATTCCAGCGGTAGCGGTTACAAAAGATGAGCATCATAAGGCTAAGCAGATTATTCCCAAATCTCATAAAGGTCGGACCTTAAGTACTGATTCCCAAGGTCCGACCTTGGATAAAGCCATTCTACTCGCGAATGCAGAAGCGCATAGATTTGCTATCAACTACCACAGACTTTTGCGTAATAAGGGATTTAGGATTTAAGATTTAGGATTCAAGAATGATATAATACAGACATGTCAATCAAGGTTGCGGTAATTCGCGGCGGGCCGTCGCCGGAATATGAAATTTCTTTAAAAACTGGAGCGAATATACTCTCGCTCTTGCGCCGGTGGGAGGGGAAGTACGATCCCATAGACATTTTCATATCGAAGGAGGGCGAGTGGCACCGCGACGGCTTGTCCCGCTACCCACAGGAGGTGCTCTCTGGAGCCGATGTGGTCTGGAACGCGCTTCACGGCCATTACGGCGAGGACGGCCAAGTGCAGAAACTTCTGGAATATCTCGGCATCCCATACACTGGCTCCGGCGCGGAGGCCTCGGCCCGTTCTTACGATAAGGAAGTCGCCAAGATTGCTTACAGACGGCATGCACTTCTTGTGCCGAGGCACGAACTCTTCACTTCCGATTCGCTTACGAACGAAAGGTTGATCCATGTGGTGAGAAATTATCTCCATCCTGTCATCGTCAAGCCCGCTTCGGGCGGATCTTCAATCGGCACCAAGCTTGCTCACGGTCTACTTGAGCTCAAGGATGCCATCAGAGACGCTCTCAAATATTCAAAAAAAGTTTTGGTCGAAGAATTTGAGGGCGGCCGGGAAGCAACTTGCGGCGTGGTGGAGGGAATGAGGGGGGAGAAGCTTTACGCCATGATTCCTGTTGGCGATACGACACCGGAAGAGAATGAACGCATCGTGGAGATGGCCAAGCTCGCTCACCAAGCACTCGGGCTCAAACATTATTCAACTTCCGACTTTATAGTTTCTCCCAAGGGCAAGATTTACATACTTGAGACGGATTCTCTGCCGGTATTCCACGAAGATTCGGCCATGCACCAATCTCTTCTTTCGACCGCGGTGAAGCCGCACGACTTCGCCGATCATTGCATCACTCTCGCCCTGGGTAAATAGAGCAAAATAGGGCAAATGAAAGCCGCGCACACTTGTGCGCGGCGGTTTGCGTGGAGTGGAGGCCTGAATGGCCGGCACCTTTGTCTGGCGGGGCGTATTGCCCAGCCCGAGGTGCCACCGGACGGGGAACCTCCACTCCTAGGAGTCCCCGGCCGGGCCGAACTTGTTTCTACTTCCAACATACCACAACCGCAGAATAATTCAAAGTTGTGCGGAGTACTACTAGATAAATGGGAAACTTTTCATATAGAGATTGCTAGTGATCCTATTTTACTATTAAAACTGGAATTGGTGAGTATTTTGTAAATAAGCTTAATTCCTGTATTGTCTAATCAGAATTTGAGAGGGAGGACCTGTGTCACATATCGTATCTCCGTGTAATGGTTTGTCGCGCTGTTGGAGACATCCGGCAGGTTGTGCCAAAATTGTGTTTTCTGTGCAAGAAGAGTGGGCAATGCGTCAGAAGCGCAAGGCTCGACGCAGACGTCTCTGGAACATGGTTCTCGAGGATTACAGAATCCAAGGCAAGTGGGGATTAGACCCAATTCCTAAGCAGTACCATCTCAAGGCGGTATTGCTTTTGGAACAAATTCTCGGAGAGGAAGAGCTTTGGCAGAAGATCACAGCCCGACAAGAAAAGGAGATTCTACAAGGTGCCAGTCAATGATTGGCACCTTCAACATTTTAATATGGCCCATATCAGACCAGAGTGGTACATATTGTGAAGAGTTTTTGTATGCTTCGCATTCAGGTCTATCGTGGCCACGCATAATTTCTTGCTAGAAATTTGCTCGGCCCCCGCTCAGGCCGTCGCCCTGTGCGCTCCACAAACCGAAAAACTGCCATTCAGGCAGTTGTTTCGCGTTTGTGGACGATACAGGGCTCGAACCTGTGACCTCGCGAATGTGAATCGCGTGCTCTAACCAGTTGAGCTAATCGTCCCTGCCTCGCCCGGCGAAGCCTTGGCGAAGTCGGGTGGACCTGAGGGGCTACGATCCCCTTACCTCAGCTATGCCATAGCTGCGCTCTACCAATTGAGCTACAGGCCCTTATTTTGGAACTTTATTTTGCTTCACTTTTGGGTTAGAATCAAGTTTATTGGGTGGGCCCTTAGCTTAGTTGGTAGAGCGCCTCATTTGCAATGAGGAGGTCAGCGGTTCGAATCCGCTAGGGTCCACATGTTTGATCTGATAAAACTTATTGAGTTCGGCGGCTACATCGGGCTTTTCGCCATTGTCTTCGCCGAGTCGGGGCTCTTCTTCGGCTTCTTCTTGCCCGGCGATTCTCTGCTCTTTACTGCCGGATTCCTTGCTTCGCAGGGCTATTTCTCGATCTTGCCACTTATTCTCCTTCTCCTCGTTGCCGCTATTTTGGGCGATGCGGTGGGCTACACCTTCGGCAGAAAGGCGGGGCCGAAAATTTTCTCCCGGCTGGAGTCCTTCTTCTTCAAGCCATCGCATGTAGAGAAAACATCTCAATTTTTCGAGAAGTACGGGGCCAAAACTATTTTTCTCGCACGTTTCGTGCCGATAGTGCGTACCTTCGCGCCGATCATGGCGGGAGTCGGAGGGATGAAGTATGCGACCTTCGCCCGCTACAACGTGATAGGCGGCATTTGCTGGGCCGCCGGCATGACGCTTCTTGGATATTTCTTCGGCCGGGTAATTCCCGATGCCGACCGCTACATCCTGCCTATTGTGGGGCTTATAATCGTGATATCCTTGATTCCGCCTGCTTTAGAATACTGGAAAGAAAAAAAAGAATAAGGGCCTATAGTTTAGTAGTAGAACACGGCATTCGCATTGCCGAGACTCGAGTGCGATTCTCGATAGGTCCACAAACACGAAACAACTGCCTGAACGGCAGTTTTTCGGTTTGTGGAACGCGGACCGCGACGGCGGGAGCGGGGGGCGAGTAAATTTTCAGCAGAAAATTATGCGCGGTCACAGACATTGACAGAAGCGACGACGAAGTCGTTGACTTTAAATATTTCTATGTTATATTTGAATAGGAAAAGAAAGGAGGCCAAATGGCCGGATACAAGATTCTCGTAGTTGAGGATGATCCAGCGGTTCGAGAGACGATCACCAGGCGACTTACGCGGTACGGGTTCGAAGTCGTCGCCGTTACCAATGGAGCCGAGGCCTGGAACAGCATTGAATCGGGAGAACAATTCGACGCTGTTCTCTCTGATCAGGACATGCCGGAGATGACCGGTATCGAATTGCTCGCCCGCATGAGAGAGCGGGAACAAACGAGAGGTATCACGTTTGTTCTCATGAGCGGTGGAGGTGGGTCGTACGAAGAGTTGATTGCTCCGTCATTCAACGCATACTTCCTGCCGAAGCCGCCAGACTTCGGCGAACTCCTGAAGATCATCGGCTGACAAACAAAGCCGCCCCGACCTTTCGGTCGGGGCGGCTTAACTCATTTATAATCCTATCGGATTATTACTTCATGTGCCCGGAGGCGAGCTTCGTCATCTCAAACATTGTTACTTCGCTCTTGCCGCCGAAGATAGGCTTCAGCTTCTCGTCCGCCAGAATGTTTCTTTTGTTTGCGGGATTCTGGAGATCGTGCTTCTTGATGTATTCCCACATTTTCTTGACCACTTCGCCTCTCGGCATTGGGCCCTGGCCCACCACCGCCTCGAGTTCGGGCGACAGGGTCATCGGCCTAAGGAGAGCCGCATTCGCAGTTCTTACCATAGATTGAATTAATTGGTGTTAAGTTCTAAACATCCCGCCTCGGCCTTAAGGCGGGCTGGACAAGAGCCATTATACCATAAATAATTATGCAAATGCTCAAGTCCCTTTCCACCATCCTATTTGTCATACTTCTCCTCCTGGCCTGGCAATTGTATCGAAATCGCGAAATACCGGCTTGTTCGCGGCCTATTGCTTATGAAATCGGCGCCTTCGACAGCCGTTTCGGTCTTTCCAGACGAGAGCTGATCAGCGCAATGAAGGAGGCCGAAGCCGTCTGGGAGACGGCTTCGGGGAGAGACCTCTTTATTTATGCCCAGGATAACGCTTCGCTACCGGTCAATCTCATTTACGATTATCGACAGGAGGTGACGGAAGCGCTTGGCACTATAGAATCCGGCATCAAGGAAGATGAGGCGGACTACAATGCGCTTGAATCGAATTATCTTAAACTCAAATCCGAGTATAACGCGCTCAAAATTGCTTATGAAGCAAAAATTGCTGAACTCAACCGCAAGAAGCGTGTTACGGAAGCCGAATTCAACCAGGTTCAGACACTCGAAAACGAACTCAACGGCAGAATCGATGAACTTAACAAAATGGTTGACCGACTCAATCGCTTAGCGCGCGAGCTCAACTTGAACGTCAATCAGTACAACACCGTCGGCGCTTCTCGCGGCGAGACATATGAGGGCGGAGTTTACTGGAGCGATGTGGAAGGGCAGAGGATCAATATTTACGAATTTGGAAGTCATGCGAAGCTGGTGCGTATCCTCGCTCACGAGTTCGGCCACGCCCTCGGCCTCGAGCACATCCTCGATCCGCGCTCCATCATGTATAAATTGAATCAAGGCGACGCGAGTACTGCCACCTCCTTCGATCTAGCCGCTCTCGAAGAATTGTGTATAGTGGAAGCAGACAGCAGATAGGAGTTCACATGATGACATTCAGTGAGGCTGTGGCCAAGCTTGGCATATACCTCGCTTTCGAGGTATTTCGCGGGGCTGGTACTTACGACGCAATACCATTTTCAGAGTGGTTGAAGGTCGCGCAAACAGCCTTCGCTTTCGAGCGGAAGGACCGTGGGCTACTTCTTCCGTTCGATGGCGAACAGGGCAGGAGATACGAGCAGGAGGCATCGCGTGAGATTCTCAAACAGCTTCAAGCGAAAGCGCGAACGTTTGAGGATCACCACGCCATCCTGCAGCACGCGATGACCATGGCTTTTAGTCACTACCATGAGGATCCTGACCCATGGCCTATGGAAGTTCTCAAGCTCTGCGAGCTCGCGGCGACCTTCGAAAAGTGCGTGATTGCCTACGGGTATGTGAAGGAAAGGCAATACAACACTTTTCCTCTCAATGCCAAGCATGACTTCTCGGGTAAGTACGAGGTTCAACATGCTGTGATGCTTGAGAGGGCGGCCAATCACGCGAAGACACTTGCCGAGTGGAAGTGGGTTGCAAGCCAGCACAGCAAGTGGGACAGCAAACCTCAATGGAAGCATGCTGTCGAGAAGATGGAAGCACTCGCTTCGTCTCTGGAGGACTGGTTGGAGATCTCAAGACTGGTAATCCCTACCAGCCGATGTGACGACGAGTACGCCAAACGAGCAACGCAGAAGATCGTCGAGCTCACGAAGGACACGGTAACGGTGTAGAGCCAGTAGGAGGAGTCAGCAGGAACGCGACTTCTCCGCTGGCTCTTTCTTTTTGTTTAATTCATACTATTTATTAACCCATGTCCGAACTGATTTTTCTTGACACCGAAGCGACGGGAAATGAGCCGAGCAAGGATCGGCTGTGTCAGGTTTGCTACAAGACCTCACCCAACCCTCTCCTAGAGCTAGGAGAGGGCGGAGACGTAGTCCAGATGAGGTCGAGTTATTTCAAACCCCCTATTCCCATCTCAGTGAAAGCCATGAGCATTACCCACATCACCAACAAAATGGTCGAGAATGCGGAAGCATTCTCGCAGTCAGAAATGAAACGAGAGCTCGAAAGTTTGCTTAAAAACGGCGTGCTCGTGGCTCACAACGCTCTCTTCGACATCGCCATGCTTAAAGCAGAAGGTCTGGAGGTGCCGCGCTTCATCGATACTCTGCGGGTCACAAGATATCTCGATCCGGACAACAAAATTCCGGAACACAATATCCAATACCTGCGCTACTTCCTGGAGCTCGAAGTACCAGGCACAGCCCATGACGCGAAAGGGGATGTGAATGTTTTGGAAGCATTATTTAAAAGGCTTTACACGAAACTTCCTGATATAGAAAAAATGATTGAAATTTCTAGCCGCCCAACACTTTTCAAAAATTTCATCTTCGGCAAGTACAAAGGCAAACCTATTGCGGAAGTGCAGAAGACTGACCGTCGCTACATGGAATGGCTCTTGAACACCATGCTCGCCTCGGAACAAGACACAGATGAGGATTGGATTTATACCCTCAAGACCTACTTGAGGTAAGCTCGAAATCCGAATGTCGAAATCCGAAACAATATTTAAGTTTTGAATTTCAAATATTTAAACAATTTGAATTTGTTTCGAAATTCGTGCTTCGAGCTTCGGATTTAGGTATAATATTCATATGGGTATCAAAGACTTTTTCTTAAAACAGGCGCTCAAACATAAGCTCAAGGATGTGCCGGAGGCGCAAAGGGAGATACTCACTAGTGCCATGGAGAGGAATCCGGAATTATTCAAAAAAATCGGCGATGAGATCAAGACCCTGACCAAGCAAGGCATGAGCGAGATGTCTGCGAGCATGATGGTGATGAGGAAGCATCAGAGTGAACTGCAAAAGATCATGAAGAACAATTAACCTAATTACTAATTATTCTAATTAACCTAATTAATGCCTAAGCACCAAATCACAATGAATAATTGGAAATTAGATATTGGAGTTTATTTAGAAATTAGGTCAATTAGAAATTAGAAATTTAAAAATAAAAAAAATTTTCATTTTAATGGGTCATCCCGACTCCGACAGCTTCAATTGCACTCTGGCGGATGAGTATCAGCGCGGCGCCGAGGAAGCGGGACACGAGGTGTGCCGGATGAATATCGGCGATATGCAGTTCGATCCTATTCTCCATCACGGCTATCGCCTCAAGCAGGAGCTGGAGCCGGACCTCGTCGCCTTTCAAGAAAATGTCAATTGGTGCGATCACTTCGTGATCTTCTACCCCTCTTGGTGGTCCACTATGCCGGCGCTTCTGAAGGGCCTCTTCGACCGCACGTGGCTGCCGGGCTTCGCTTTCAAATTTACCAGCGAGTTCACTTGGGCGAAGCTTCAGAAGGGGAAGACCGCTAGGATGTTCGTCACTTCAGACACTATCCCCTTGGCTCAAAGAATTATCTTCGGCGACACGACAAACGAGCTTCGAAACGGCATCCTCTGGTTTGCCGGCTTTAAGGTCAGAGTAAAGAAGTTTGGCTATCTCAAGCATTTCGGCTCCACCGATCGTCGCGAGCGGATCAAACGCACGGTCTTCAACTTCGGCAAAAAAGCGAAATAATTGCATTATCTTTTGATTATTGTATTCTAGAAGCAGGAGGGTAACGTGGAAACAAGAGTTCATTACTTCTCGTTTACTTGGTTCATTCTCACACTGGCGATCAGCTCAATCGTCAGTTACCTAATGATCGTTAGCCGCATGTTCAGAGGTGATTTACGCGAATCGACGATGTGGGTGATGATAACATTCGCTATCGGAGGGTTTTTCTCCGTAATAGCCACGCTGGCAAGCCACGGTGAGTCCTCGTACGAGGTCCGAGGCAGAACATTCACGGCTTCACATCCATTTTTCAGTATTCAACTAGCGTTGGTGCTAGTTGTGGCTGTGCTCTACCTTATTGCCCGTGGGTACATCTGACTCCGCTATCTGATGCTCTCAACAAACCGCCCGCCGACGAGACCGCCGTGTCTCACAGGCAGGGCGGTTTCAATTTTTAACGGCTCAACTGGTTGAGCCGTTCAGAAAAACTATTTAAAAATAAAAGTCGCCACACCGAGAAGTCCTTGGTGTGGCAACTTTCTCGATGTGGCGGCTGACGAACTACCCGTGGACGACCGTGTCGACGACCTCTTCGGTTTTCTCCTGCTTCTTCTCGTCCTGGCGACCCGCGAGGTCGTCGAGAACTTCCTGCGCGAACTGGGCGAGGTGAATCTTGCCGGCGGACTTCAGGAGCTCGGGCAGACCAGCGTGATCCTCGGCGATCTTGTGTGCATCGGCCGCCTTCATCTTGCCCTGACGCAAGGTGTCGAGAATAGTCATCAACTCACCCCGCTTCATCTCTTCGGCAATGCCGATAGGTGCGAAGATGAGCTTGTGGGACAGGACTTCGTGGAGCGGACGCTTCTCTTGGGACATGGCACTCTCCTTGAAAGCTACGGGTTTACGTCTAATGGTGGGTGCGGAGGATCAACTTTCTGGTCAATAACATACAACAATCTAACTTGATTGTAAATAGTGGGTGTGATAGGGTGAAAGAGGAGGTACTTTCGATGTTGAAGCGTGTTCTGTACGTTCTTGGCGGACTTGTATTCATCGCCCTTGCTGTGATGACCTTTCGCACAGGTTCGCAGAGGTGGGATGAAGCCATGGCAGAAGCGAAAGTTCGGTGTGCTGATCTCACCGTCAGGAAAGATCGGACTGTCGAACAATGCTTGACCTATATGCGGTCGTACTATCATATAAACAGCCGATTACCCCAGTTTGGGTTTGGGGCGGTTGTGTCGGCTCAGGAAAAGAAGTCGGTGTTCGTCTCCGAGCCGTCTACGGTCCACTTACCAGAGGACGAGGTCTTCGTAGCGCTCGGCCAAAAGCTGAACGGCGAGCTGACCTACATCACGGAGCATTGCGCGAGCCACTGTCGGCCCCGCCGGCTCACGATCTGGCGGATGGGTGGCGCTAACCCACCTGGAAGGTGGGAAGCGCTCTACTACATCCAAGAGCATTGAGGCAACAGGCCCCGCACCGCAAGGTGAGGGGCCCAACTCTTTTCTAGCTAAACAAAGTTTTAAAAACCGAAGGCGCACCCTTTCGAGTGCGCCCTTGAGTAGGACTAGATGAGGCTCATGCCCCAGTACTCGTGGTAGCCAGCAGTCTGGCCAACACACGATTCCGGTCCGCGAACCACGATCTCCTCGCGGCCTTTGAAGTGAGAGAAGTCGCCGTGCTCGACCGTATTGACGTAGAACACTCCGGCTTCGAAGTCGCCGACGGTTTCGCCCCGTCCACCCTTGAAGACACCTTTTTCGTAGGTGAGGCGTAGAGCCTTCTTGAGTGGTCGGATCAGTTCGTCAGGGTAGTAGCCACCATAGCTCATGAACCAGACGAGCGTCCCGTCGTGCCAAATCCGTGTCACCCCAGTGGACTTGTTCGTGTCCCGATTGACGTTCCACTCGTCGATGAGAAGCCAGTCCCCATCAACAAACCGGATCTCCTTGGTGCTTGGCCTCACGTCCGGCGGTGTCATGGTTTTCCCGACGCCGCCACCCGCGTAGCCCGACCGCATGGCCTTCAGAAAGAAGGCTTCAATCTCGCTGTTTGTCATCTGAACCCCTTTCAGAAGGTTAAAGTCCGAGACAAGAATACAATATTTTCTAGAACTTGCAAGCACAGCAGGACTGTGGTACTATGCTACCCACATGACCAACATCATGTCACAACTTAATACAAACCAGACCCCGCACAATTTCGTGGGCGCTCTTGGACGCAACGCTGTATCAGAGTGGCATGTTGTTATAAGCATTTAATTCTCCTCAAAATTGAATCCTTCAAACAGCGTGCCGACGGCACGCTATTCTGTTCTTTTTGATCTTTAACGTTCTTTGACATAACTTAGAAAAGGAGAAACTGATGGAGACTCGTAGTGACGAGAAGCGCAACCCGCTTCTCTACCTGTTCGGCAAAACCTGGCAATACTCGCAAGACAACCGAGGCAAAGTGGTTTGGTATTGGATCATGTTTATCGTGGCCAACACTATCACGATGATTGGTGGACCTCTCGTGTTTGCCAAGCTCATGAATACCGTCCAGCAGGAAGGGATTACAAGTGGAAACTTCAGGATGCTTATTGGCCTTCTGATGCTCACTCTCGTTTTCGAACTCTTCTTCTGGTCGCTTCACGGTCCGGCTCGTTGCATCGAGCGCAATAACGCCTTCAAGGTGCGTCTGAACTACAGACGATTCCTGATGAAAGGTGTCATGACTCTCCCAATGGAGTGGCATGTGGACCACCACTCCGGCGACACCATCGACAAAATTGAGAAAGGGACTAACGCCCTTTTCTCGTTTGCCGAGGATTCATTCATTCCGATCTGGGGATTCGTCCAGTTCACGGTAAGCCTTGTCATGCTTATCTACTTCGGCGGCTGGTCCGCTGCGGTAGTGGTGCTGGTAATGCTTGCTGTATCAATTGGGATCACCATCCGGTTCGACCGAGTCATGATTCCCCAGTACAAGGAGTTGAACAAATCAGAGAACCAGATTTCGGAGAGCGTCTTCGACGCGATCTCGAACATCTCAACGGTGATCATCCTGCGTGTCGAGAAGCTAGTCTTCAAGGCGATCATGCATAAGGTTGAAAAACCATACGATCTCTTCAAGCGCAACCAACGTTTGAACGAGCTCAAGTGGTTTCTCACCAACATGTGCTGCACGGTCATGACCATCCTCGTGCTTGCTGTGTACTTCTGGCAGAACCTCGACGTTATCCAAGGGATTATGGTGGGAACGTTCTTTATCCTCATCAGATACCTCGATCGGGTAAGCGAGCTGTTCTTCCGGTTTACCAGCGACTACAGCGACATGATCAAGCGTAAGTCTCGCATCATGAATTCCGAGGAACTCACCACGAACTTCAAGACCGAGAACTTCACCAATCATGTGCTGCCAAAAAACTGGCGGCGTCTCGAAGTGGCTAACCTGAACTTCTCGTATCACAACGAGGGTAATGGAGATGACCATCTGAAAGACGTTTCTCTCTCATTCGAACGCGGATTGAATTATGCTGTGGTTGGAGAGAGCGGGAGTGGTAAGACTACTACCCTGAAACTAGCACGTGATCTCTACAAACCCACAAGTGGACAAGTTGTCTGCGACGGTGATGTGATCGCTGACGGTTTCGGTGGAATCAGTCGAGCCATTGCGCTTGTGCCACAGAATCCGGAAATCTTTGCTACCACGATATTGGAAAATATCACCCTGGGAGCGGAGTACGAGATGGATTTTGTCCGGCACTTCACCGACATGGCCTGCTTCACTGACGTCGTCGAGCGCTTACCTAAGAAGTTTGATTCCTCGATCAAAGAGAAAGGGGTCAATCTCTCGGGTGGCGAACAGCAACGTCTAGCGCTCGCTAGAGGACTGCTCGCGTGTCATGACAAAGATGTGGTGCTTCTCGATGAACCCACTTCAAGCCTTGATACGGTGACAGAGATGAGAGTTTATCGGAATATCTTTCGAGGGTTCCGAGACAAGACCATCATCTCTTCGATCCACCGGCTCCATCTTCTGCCCATGTTCGACAAGATCTACATGTTCAGCAGAGGGAGAATCGTTGCTTCGGGGACGCTTCAAAACCTACTGGCGACCTGCCCTGAATTCCAGGAGCTGTGGCGTCAGTATCACGAGACCAAGAGAGAGGAGAGTGTGGAATGAATAACAGACCGCCAAGTAGCGAAAGCGAACGGCGGTCTTTGTTTTATGATATTCTGACTCTCTCATGAGCAAGTTAAGCGTAGGTATCGTGGGTCTGCCGAATGTGGGGAAGTCCACGCTATTTAACGCGCTTACGAAAAAGGGTGTGCCGGCGGAGAATTATCCTTTCTGCACCATTGATCCTTCGGTTGGCATTGTGCCGGTGCCAGACGAAAGACTTGAACGTCTTTCGTCAATGTCCAAATCCCAAAAAACAATTCCCGCGGTGGTGGAGTTTGTAGATATTGCGGGCTTGGTCAGAGGCGCTGCTGAAGGAGAGGGCTTGGGCAATAAATTCCTCTCTCATATTAAGGAAGTGGACACGATCATAGAGGTGGTAAGGATTTTCCAAGACCCAAACATCATTCACGTTCACGAAAAAGTTGATCCACTCTTCGATATCGAAATTATTAATCTTGAGCTTGAGAAAGCCGGAATTCAGAAGCCCACGCTTTATGTGCTCAATATGTCTGAAGCGGCAGAAAATTTGGAAGTAAAATTGCCAGGGCCATCGGTGAAAATTGATCCAATTTTCGGTACTGGCCTGGACCAGTTGATTGTCGAGGCATATAAACTTTTAGATTTAATAACTTTCTTCACTACGGGAGAGAAGGAGAGTAGGGCTTGGACTACCAGACGGGGCGCTACCGCGCCAGAAGCAGGCAAATCAATTCACACTGATTTCCAAGAAAAGTTTATCCGAGCCGAGGTCATTCATTGGGACAAGCTCCTTGAAGCTGGTTCTTACGCCAGCGCCTGGGCCAAAGGTTGGGTCCGCATTGAAGGCAAGGAGTACATCGTCCAAGATGGAGATGTTGTAGAGTTCTTAATTTGATAAGATATCTAAGTGATGACCTTTATGGCTATTTGGCCGGTGATGGTTATAGTGATAGTGGTGGTTTTTGGTTTAGGTATTGTGACCCTCCTTATCAATTTAAAAGGAAACAACATGGATAATCGAAATGTGGGCACGGCTAAAGACTTCTTTATGCAGTTGGGAGCGATAGTGACTTTCTACGCCTCGGCCATAGCGCTCATCACTCTGCTCTTTGAAGTGATCAACTTCGCTTATCCGAAGGTTACCAATTACTACCAATACTATTCTCCGTCTATCAGCTTCCAGGTAGCCACTCTCATTGTCGCTTTCCCGCTCTTCCTTCTCCTCTCTTGGCTTCTGCAGAAAAGTTATGCTTCGGAACCGGCTTTGCGAGAATCTCTTGTCAGGAGATGGCTCGCATATATAACGTTATTCATCGCCGGAGGAGTGGTAGCGGGGGATTTGATCACCGTCATTTATATGTTCCTCGACGGACAGGAACTTACCACCAGCTTCCTCCTCAAAGTTTTGGCGCTTTTGGTGATTGCCGGTGGAATCTTCCTCTACTACCTGCGTGAAATCAGAAATGTTATTGCTCCAAGCGAGAGAAATATTTGGAGAATTGTTGCGGTACTCATTATCCTCGTATCGATTGCCGCAGGATTTATGATTGTGGGTTCCCCGGCAGAGCAGCGCGCTCGCCGATACGACAGCCAAAGAGTCTCCGATCTCCAGAGCATCCAGTGGCAAATTGTAAATTACTTCCAGCAGAAAGGCGGTTTGCCCGGTCGTTTAGACGATCTCGTCGATCCAATCTCGGGTTACATTATCCCTCGCGACCCGAAGACTGACGGGTTTTATGAGTACGTTCTTAAGAGCCAATCAACGAAAGCATTTGAACTTTGCGCAACGTTTGACGGCGAAGGTTCCGGCATGGGAGCCGGTAAGATTAGGCCGATGGTTACGTCGGGATTACCGGAAGGATCTGTCATTGATAGAACTTCAGAAACTTGGGCCCACGGAGCAGGCAGGCACTGCTTCGAGCGCAGTATTGATCCGGAATTGTATCCTCCGATCAAACGCTAGGTCTTCCACCAAGATAACTAATAAAAACCGCGCTATCGTCCCGTGCTCGGGACGCACGCTCCGCTCCTGCCGACGCAGTCCGCGACGCTTTTTATTAGTCATCTTGGCTATGCTACAATCTAACTTACATGTCAAAGGAATATGACCCCAAGGATATAGAGCAGAAGTGGCAGAAGGAGTGGGAGAAGTCTGGCATCTATAAAACAGGTGAATCCGCCGGCAAGCCAAAATTTTATATTTTGGACATGTTTCCATATGTTTCCGGAGAAGGGATTCATGTCGGGCATCCTAAAGGTTATATTGCTACCGACATTGTTTCGAGAATGAAGCGTATGCAAGGCTATAATGTCCTGCATCCGATGGGTTTTGATTCTTTTGGTTTGCCGGCGGAAAATTATGCAATCAAGACTAAAACTAATCCTGTAATTGCGGTTGCAAAAAACATTGAGCGTTACAAGAAACAACTCGAGATGTTTGGTTTTGATTATGATTGGGATAGAGAAGTAATCACTTCTGACCCAAACTTCTACAAATGGACACAGTGGATTTTCCTCAAGCTTTTGGAAAAAGAATTGGCGTACGAATCTAGTGAGCCAGTCAATTGGTGTCCGGTGGATAAGACAGTTCTTGCAAACGAAGATGTTGAAAATGGTAAGTGTGAAAGGTGCGGAGCAGAGGTTGAACTGCGTCCCATCAGACAGTGGGTGCTAAGGATTACTGATTATGCAGATAGATTGCTAGAGGATTTGGAAGAACTAGATTGGCCCGAGTCTATAAAAGAACAGCAGAGAAACTGGATTGGACGTTCCGAGGGGGCGATAATAAAATTCGACGACATAGAAGTTTTCACAACCCGCCCCGATACTATCTTCGGCGCGACATTTCTGGTAAAAGCGGGGAAAGAAGATAAATTTACGGACGAATACGTCACTAATCCGGCGACGAAAGAGAAGATTCCTGTTTGGGAAGCCCAATATGTCATGGCTGATTACGGCACTGGCGCCATCATGGGTGTGCCAGCGGATGATGAGAGAGATAAAGTTTTTGCCGAGAAACATGGTCTGTCGATTGTCGAGAATTATCAGAAGGCCGGCTTTGAAGATTTTGGCAAGAAAGTTACCAAATACAAGCTCCGGGATTGGGTATTTTCAAGACAGCGTTACTGGGGTGAGCCAATACCGGTAGTCCATGATGGTAACAAAGTTATTCCGCTTACGGAAGATGATTTACCTCTTGTACTTCCTCTTGTGGAATTTTATGAGCCGACTGGAACCGAAGAATCACCATTGGCCAATATTTCCGAATGGATAAATATAAAAGTGGGGGATAAGATTCTCCGCCGGGAAAGTAATACCATGCCTCAATGGGCAGGTTCTTCCTGGTATTACTTACGTTACATGGATCCAAGTAATAACAAGGTATTGGTCGATAAAAAGAGAGAAGAATACTGGAACATGGTAGATTTGTACGTGGGCGGTGCAGAACATGCCACACGACATCTTATTTACGCTAGATTCTGGCATAAGTTTCTCTACGACATTGGGGTAGTCAGCACTAAGGAGCCGTTCAAGAGGTTACAACATGTCGGGTTGATCATCGCGGAGGATGGGAGGAAGATGTCCAAACGCTGGGGAAATATAATCAACCCTGATGATATCATCGGCACTTTCGGAGCAGATAGTTTGCGTATATATGAAATGTTTATGGGACCGTTTGACCAGTCTGTGGCGTGGAATAGCCAAAGTATTGTTGGAGTGAGAAGATTTTTGGAGAAGGTGTGGAGATTGGAAGACAAGATTTCGAACTCGACCTCACCTCAGACTTCGTCTCGCCCCTCTCCTAGCTCTAGGAGAGGGGAGGGGGGTGAGGTCTTAATGCATTCAACGATCAAAAAGGTTTCGAAAGACATCGAAGCGATGAGATTTAATACTGCCGTCTCAACGCTAATGATTTTCGCCAACGATTTGGAAAAAAGAGAAAAAATTTCTCAAGAAGAATACGAAACCTTGCTAAAACTTCTTGCCCCGTTTGCGCCGCATGTTGCAGAAGAAATCTGGTCAACACTCGGTGTTGACCAAGGGTCTATACATTTGGAAAGCTGGCCGCAATATGATGAAACGAAGCTCGTGTCAGAGACTGTTACAATCGTGGTTCAGGTCAACGGCAAGGTGCGAGGAAGTTTTGAAGTTCCCAAATTTGTAAGTGAGAAGGAGATACAAGAGAAAGCCAGGAATCTGCCGGAAATAGAGAAGTGGCTTGTGGATAAGAATGTGGAGAAATTAATTTATGTGCCTGGAAAACTTGTGAATCTAGTCGTTTCCGACTAGCCTCTTGACATAACTTGACACTAGAGTAGTGTGATGATACAAATAACAAATAATTATGGAAAAGATTGCAACCAGCTTTAAACCTAAGGAAGCCACCAAGAAACTTCTTTCTGTCCTCACTAAACGTGGGCAGGATGTCATAGTTTCCCGCTACGGTCTGGGAGCGAAAGCGCAGAAGCTCACGCTCGACGCCATCGGCAAGAAGTACAACATTACCCGCGAGCGCGTGCGCCAGATCGAGAATCATTCTCTCGCCACTATTAGAAAATCAAAGGCCTACAACGAGACGCAGCCGGTTTTCGACGAATTGAGGAGAATCGTTTCCGCGCTTGGCGGTGTTGTAGCCGAGAAAGATCTTTTGAAGCATTTAGGCAAAGATCCTTCAGTTCAGAACCATTATCACTTCCTGCTCGTCATCGGCGAAGAATTCAAACGCGAGAAAGAGGACGAAGAGTTCCAGCACCGCTGGCATGTGGACCAGGAGCACGCCGACAAGATTAAAAACGCTCTGCGCAAAATTTATACCAAACTCTCCGACGACGAGTTGGTGGTCGAGGGCGATCTTATCAGCTCTTTCCTCGATGAGGTGAGGGATATCAATGAGAAGTATAAAGACGAGGAGATTATCAAGCGTTGGCTCGGCATTTCGCACAAGATCGGCAAGAATCCTCTAGGTGAATGGGGCCGCGCTTCCTCTCCAAATATCAATGCTAAAGGCATGCGCGATTACGCTTTCCTCGTGATCAGGAAACACGGTTCACCTATCCACTTCAAAGAAGTGGCCAAGCAAATCACGCAATACTTCAACAAGAAAGCGCATATTGCCACCACTCACAACGAACTCATCAAGGACAAACGCTTTGTACTTGTCGGCCGCGGACTTTACGCGCTTGCCGAGTGGGGCTACATGTCCGGCGTAGTCAAGGATGTTATCAAAAGTATTCTAGCCAAAGAAGGACCTCTTACCAAAGAAGAGCTTGTGAAGAGAGTGCTCAAAGAACGCTATGTCAAAGAGAACACCATTCTCGTCAATCTCCAGAACGCCAAATATTTCAAGAAAGACAAAGAAGGACGCTATTCAAACGTTTAGTATCGGGTTAGAATAAGGGCATGTTCGAAAATCTTATAGGTCTTTTCCAAACCCAGGTATTTTCCTCTGCCACTAGCATTTTCCTCAACCTATGGCCGGTCTGGGTGCCGCTCATTCTCGCGAATCTCGCTTGGAGAGCTTGGCTTAATTATGTCAGGAGGTCCTGGATCAACTCCCAAGGCTACATTTTCCTGGAAATCCGCTTGCCCAAAGATGTGGCCAAATCTCCGGCGGCCATGGAGCTCGTACTCCAGGGTATCTGGGAAAACGCCAACATCTCCACTCCCGCGGACGCTTTCTGGGAAGGGAAGATGCGCGAATGGTTCTCGCTTGAAATTGTCTCAATCGGCGGACAAGTGAGGTTCTTTATTTGGGCTTTCCCAAGATGGCGGAAGATCATCGAGTCGAGAGTTTACGCCCAGTATCCGGAGGCCGAGATTTTCGAAGCTAAGGACTACGCTCTCGACCTCAAGTATGATCCGGACAACACCACCAATGCCTGGGGCGTCAATACAGCTCTGGCCAAGCCGGACGCTTATCCCATCAAGACTTATATAGAATACGAACTCGACAAGAAAGCTGGAGGTAAGCCGGAGGATCAGGAGGGTATTGTCGATCCCATTACGCCGGTCATCGAATATCTTGGTAGTTTGAAGCCAGGCGAAGTGGCCGGCATTCAGATACTGATTCGCGCCCATGCCAAAGAAAGTTTTCTTTATGGCCGTCTGCGCGCCAAGCCGGACTGGCAGGCAGATATCAAGAAAGAGATCGAGAAAATGGTCAAAGAGGAACAACTGGCCAAGCCGGCCGAAGACAGCAAAGGCGTTACCTTCCTCAATCTCACCAAGACCCAGACCGAGACCATAGCTTCGATTCAGCGCAATGCCGGCAAACTTGCCTTCGACACTATGATCCGGCTAATGTACGCTGCGCCCAAAGACGAGTTTGAAAAGACGCGAGGCATGGGCATTATCGGCTCGATGCGCCAGTTCGGCTCGAGCACTCTAAACGGTATTAAGCCGGTATTCTTTACCTTCACTCATCCGTGGCAGGACTACAAGGGTTTGCGCAAAAAAGAGAGGATGAATAACTTTATCGACGCGTATAAACGCAGAGCCTTCTTCGGCACTCCTCATTATCACTTGTTCGGTAAACCCTATATCCTCACGACCGAGGAGGTTGCCACCATTTTCCACCTGCCGGGAGCGGTAGCCACTACGCCGTCGCTTGCCCGCGCGCCATCCAAGAAGGCTGAAGCGCCGGCCAATCTGCCCGTCTAATGCATATGCCGGAAATAGAGCAGGCACAAAAAATCAAAATTTTTCTGTTTTTCTTGAGTATTATTCTAGTTATCGCTGGCGCCGCAACCCTCACTCCGCCACCCGATTTCCCCTCCGGCTCGATTATCGATGTCGCCGAGGGTTCCGGTCTCCAGAGACTCTCGCTCGAGCTCAAGAAGGAGAATGTCATTCGCTCGCCCTTATGGTTCCGCGTCGCGACCATTATCCTTGGTGGCGAGAGGGATATGAAAGCGGGGCAATACTATTTCGAACGGCCGCAAAGCCCTTTTGTCATCGCCTGGCGGATTCGTTGGGGCAGGTACGGCATCGAGATGAAGAAAATTACTGTGCCCGAGGGCTTTACAGTGCAGAAAATTTCAGCACTTTTCGGAGGAAATTTTCCCTTCTTCGACAATGCGATGTTTGAAAGGGCGGCGCCAGAGGGTTATCTCTTCCCGGACACTTATTTTATGCCGATAACGGCTACCGCCACCTCGACGGTAAAGACCATGCGCGACAACTTCATCAGGAAAATTTTCCCAATCATGCCGGAAATTGAAGATTCTGGAAAGAGTCTCGAAGACGTCATCATCATGGCTTCTCTCATAGAAGGGGAAGCGAATAATCAAACGGATAGAGAAATGGTTTCCGATGTGCTCTGGAAGCGCTTGAAAATCGGCATGCCCCTCCAAGTGGATGTGGAAATGAAGACGTACGAATTCCAAGGCTTGCCAGAGAAGCCGATCAACAATCCAGGGCTAGACAGCATCCGGGCGGCGCTTCGTCCGACTTCAACTCCTTATCTTTATTACTTGACCGGTAACGACGGCAAAATGTACTATTCCAAAACTTTCGATGAACACGTCGCCAAAAAACAGAAATACATTAGGTAAAGATAAATCAAAAATCTTCGTTGGATTATCCGGCGGAGTGGATTCTGCAGTGAGTGCCGCGCTTTTGAAAGAGCGGGGATTTGATGTTACTGGAGTTTTCATTAAAGCTTGGCAGCCCGAATGGATGACTTGCACTTGGAGAGAAGAGAGGCGGGATGCCATGAAGGTGTGTTTGGCTCTTAATATCCCATTTCTTTTCTTCGATTTCGAGAAGGAATACAAGCAGGCGGTGGTGGATAAAATGCTTGAAGAATACAGAGCGGGTAGGACGCCGAACCCCGATGTGCTCTGTAACAGAGAAATTAAGTTTGGAATTTTCTGGCGGAAGGCTAGAGAGCTTGGGGCGGACTTCATTGCCACCGGGCACTATCTTTCGGGAGAGAAAGATCAGTCGTATTTCTTATGGACTCTTACCGACAAAGACTCGGAACATATTATTTTTCCAGTCGGATATTTGGAAAAGCCTGGAGTTAGGAAGTTGGCCAGGAAGTTTAATCTACCAGTGGCGGAGAAGAAGGACAGCCAAGGTATCTGCTTTATCGGCGATGTGAGTATGGAAGAGTTTCTCTCGCACTACATTGAGGCCAAACCGGGGAAAGTTTTAAATGCGAAAGGCGAGGAGATAGGTACCCACAAAGGCCTTATTCATTACACTATCGGCCAGAGGCATGGTTTTGAAGCTTTTGGGAGCTCCCCGTACTATGTTTTGGCCAAAAATATTGAGGAAAATACTCTGATTGTTTCTGATAAGGAGACGGAAATATTAGAGCTCTCTCCCAAGAAAATAATGATTAAAGATTTGAGTTGGCGGGACAAGCCATACGAGAATGTTTTGGCTCAAATCAGATATAGAGGAGAGAAATTTCCTGCAAAAGTTATGGGCAATGTTGTCGAATTCGCCGAACCGGTGAAAGGCCTTTCCCTAGGCCAGTCAATAGTTTTCTATAAAAATAACTTTCTTCTCGGTGGCGCGGTGATGGATAAGATTTTGGAATAAAAAAAGCCCCCGGCAAGCCGGTGGCGAGAGGCAGGTTGGGTTGAGCTTCGGGTGTTCGAGAGACGCTCGGCAAGCCCGCTGCTTGTTCCAAGCGGACTCAAACCCGCGTCCCGAACAATGCCTCGGTTCACCAACCTGCCTTTATACACTATACGCTTATTTTTTAACATCTCAATCTGCTATACTTGGTTCATGAGAGAGGTGCTTAAACAGCCTATCAAGGACAAAGGGAGTGTAAGACCGGAAGAGATTATTATCGTCAAAGCCAATGGCAAACATGAGAGCTTTGATCCCGAGAAATTGCGTTTCTCGCTTCTTCATTCCGGAGCGAACGAGGAGGAAACGGAAAATGTTTTGAGCCATCTCCTGCCCGAGCTCAAAAGCGGCATGTCAACACACGACATCTACCGGCATGCTTTCGGCATTCTTGCCGGCATCAGCCAGCCTGCTGCCAGAAGTTACTCGTTGCGCCGTGCCGTCATGGACTTGGGACCCTCCGGTTTTCCCTTCGAAGATTTTGTGGCCGAGATTCTGCGTGCGCAGGGCTTCCAATGCGTTACGCGGCAGACAGTTATTGGTGGCTGTGTTCCGCACGAGGTGGATGTGGTGGCCTATAACGACAAAAAACTTCTCATGGTCGAAGCCAAGTTCCACAATGAGCTTGGCACCAAGTCCGATCTCAAGGTGGTGCTCTACGTCAAGGCGCGTTTCGACGATCTCAAAGACAACGTATACAGCTACGGCGGCAATAATCGCAAGATGACCGGCGGCTGGCTTGTCACCAACACCAAGTTTTCTTCGACAGCCATACATTACGGCGAGTGCAAGGACATGACTCTCATCGGCTGGAATTATCCCGAGAAAGGCAATCTCCAAAACATGATCGAACGGCATGGCCTTCACCCATTAACTTGCCTCACCACGCTCTCGGATGCGGAGAAAACTGTGCTGCTCTCCGGCGGCGTGGTGCTCTGTTCGACGATCAAGGAGAAGCCGCAGACTCTCCGCGATCTTCTCGGCGCCGACTTCGACTCGGTGGCGGTATTAGAAGAAATTAACTCACTATAAATGATTGAAAATATTTTGGCCGACGCTTTTTACGGACCGCTCGCTACTCTGGTTGTCTCGCTCCTTCTCGGTTCTATTCTCGGTCTTGAGCGGACATTGGCGCACAAGGTGGCCGGTGTGAGGACGTATGGACTGGTCTCCATGGGTTCGAGTCTTTTCATACTTATTGCTAGATACGTGGTGCCGACCTCGAGTATTTATTCCTTCGATCCTCTGCGCATTGCGGCGGCCATAGT
>Ga0209542_10001054_pt1 | contig 65685 bp, 72 predicted proteins | sample RifCSPhighO2_01_FD_184028 | JGI IMG/M metagenome (GOLD analysis project Ga0209542, IMG submission 184028) | Soil microbial communities from Rifle, Colorado - Rifle CSP2_plank highO2_0.1 (SPAdes) (version 2) | ecosystem: Environmental > Terrestrial > Deep subsurface > Rock core/Sediment ...
TTGTTTTAATAAATCTCCAAATTTTTCCCTTGTCCAATTTCCAGAGAAATTTATAGTTTGCTCATTTCCATCTTTATCTTGTATTTTAAATTCATCTTTTCCAACAATATCATGTGCTAAATGTTTTAATAAATTCTCGGTCCATTCTATATTATCGTCGAGTGTTTTATAAGCTGCATACCATTCGATCATTGTAAATTCTTGAATATGTGATGGGTCACTACCCTCGTTGCGAAACATTTTACCTATTTCATATATTCTCTCGATTCCACTGGTCATAATTGTTTTATGGTCAAGCTCAACTGCAATACGAAGAACCATATCCATATCATAATCAATGTGGTGGGTATCAAAAGTCTTAGCATTGGCTCCACCGGCTTGGGTTTGCAATATTGGAGTTTCAACTTCAATAAAATCAAGTTTATTAAAAAAATCTCGTATTGCAGAAACAATATGTGAACGCATAACCATGCGACTATATACAGATGGATCTGTAATCATTTCTAAATATCTTTTGCGATTTCTTTCTTCTTCATCTTCCAGCCCATGCCATTTTTCAGGCAATGGTAAAAGAGATTTTGTAGCCATTACCCAATCATTTACAAGTAAACTATTTTCTCCTCTTTCTGTTTTAAACAAATTTCCAGTAACAGATATAATGTCACCAATATCAACAGTATCAACAAAAAAATTTAATATTTCATCACCAAGTACATCTTTTTTGAAAACAATTTGGAATTTTTCGTTCTCTTCTAATAATGTTATAAATAAAATTGCACCTTGACCACGAATAGAAACTATTCGCCCAGCAAGACTAAATAAAGAATCTTTATTTGTGACTAAATTATCAAAATCACTTTTAATTTGTTTTATATTATGAGTTTTAAGAACACTAGCCGGATAAGCTAAAAAACCACGACTTTCAAGTTGTGCTTTTTTAACTAATCTAGCGCGCCGGAGTTCTTCTATCCCAGCCATAATAATAATTAACGAATACTTATAATGGAATAAGAGACTTGACCTTTAGGAGTATCCACAGTAACAGTTTCTCCTGCATTTTTACCAAAAATAGCTGCACCAATTGGGGAAAGATACGAAATCTTTTTCTCGGCAATGTCGGCTTCTTCTCCACCAACAATTATATATTCAATACCTTCTTTATCACCCTTTTTAGTAATTGTAACTTTGGCGCCTATATCAACTTGACCATGTTTGGATTTACTTACAACTTCAGCATTTTGTAAAAGATGCTCAATTTCAGAAATACGGTCTTCATTGCGACCTTGATCTTCACGAGCTTGGTGATATTCGGCATTTTCTGACAAGTCACCCAGTGATTTAGCGAATTCTAATTGGTCTTTAATTTCTTGTCTTTTGATAGAGCGACGCATTTCCATCTCTTGCATCAATTCCTCTTTATTTTCTTTGGTTATATATGTTTTTTCTTCCATTTTTCTATTATACATTAAAGTAATCACAAATCAAAGTTTTAAATATTCTATAACCTCTGGATGTTCATTTGCTAGTATCATAAAAAAATCTCGCATCACAAAACTTGCTGATTGAGATGCCGTAGATGGTGCACCTTCCATAAGTATAGCAAAAGAATATTTGGGATTCTCATAAGGGAAAAATCCAATCACCCATGAATTGATTCGTGAATTCCCAACACCAACTTGAGCCGTACCAGTTTTTACCGCCATATGCATTTCATTAATATTTAAAATCGTAGCTGTTCCATCTGTTACAGTCATACGCATTCCTTCTTGAATAACTTTATACTCATCAATAGTAAATTTTGTTGATATAGCTTGATTTACTATTGGTTCATCAAATGTTATTCGTGGTTTAACTAATACACCATTATTTACCAAAGCGGCTGTGGCCCGTGCCATTTGAATTGGTGTTACTTGCCAACCATATTGACCAATAGAACTGTTATAAGTATCTCCTAATAACCATGCTTCTCCATCAAAAACTTTTTCTTTCCATTCTGGAGATGGAACAGTTCCTGTAACCTCGCCCTTGAAAATTATCCCTGTTTTTTCACCAATACCAAAATCATCGGCTACTTGTTTGATACCACTAATTCCAATTCCTTTTTGATTTCCATAGCCACCACCAATATGGTAAAAATAAATGTCACTTGATACTGCAATGGCTCGTCTCATGTCTGTATAGCCATTGACTCGCCAGTCTTTAAAAATAGTTGGCTTTGATGGATTATAAGGGTTCGGAACACTCATCGAACCAGTAGACAAAATGTTTACATATTCACCAATAACACCACGATTTAATGCTTCTAATGCAATAAAAGGTTTAACGATAGACCCCGGAGCATATGAACCCTGAAAAACTCGATTCAAAAATATAGACCTTTTATCCTTAAAATAAGATTCCACAATTTCAGAATTTCCACCTCCGGATAAAACATCACTATTATATTCTGGGAAACTACTTGTGGCTAAAATTTCACCAGTTTGTACATCCATAATTATTCCGGCACCACCATTGTAACCCATATTACCCGCTAATGATTTCATGCTACGGTATAATGCATCTTCCATTCTAATATCTACCGTTAAATTAATTTTTTTTCCAGAAATTGGATTTTCTGCTAAATTTGTGGAAATTATATTTCCATTAACATCAACTTCAATCAAACGCGCACCATTAACACCTGACAATTCTTTATCATATAATTTTTCAATCCCATCTCGTCCAACAAAAGATTTTTGCCAATAACGCCCATTCGAGTCTTTTTGTGGATATGATACATAACCAGTTAAATGCCCCATACCCATTTTCTCAGTATATAAACGATTTGGAATATATTCTAAAACATCTTCTTTTTTTATTTCTTCATTTGGTAGTTCGTTCCAAGCAATAAATTCACCATTTCTATCAGCAATAATTCCTCGTCGTGCAAATAATGGAATAGCTGAAAGACGATTGTTTTCTGCGCGTATAGCCAAATTTTTACCCTTTATTATTTGCAAATAACCAGCTTTTATTGCAATACCAAAAATTAATAAAAGAGAAAATCCTAATAATGTAGCAACTGCACCACGATTTATAGTTTGTTCTATACTACCTTCTTTTTGACTAAGATCAAAAACCGGCATATTTTTATTATCTAAAAAAATAGTATCAATATCAAAAGTTGAATATTTTTTTCGTCTTTTAAAGAATCTCATAAATATTTAAATTTCAATTAATCTCTTAAAAATTTTTTAATAAAAAAATAAAGTAAAATAAGACCTAAGGTTATAATACTATAAATTGGAAATTTACCTGATGCAAATACAAAATCATAAATTAAAGTAAATGGTAAAATTATAAAATTATATTTAGACAATATAAAAATTGCTCCAATTAAAAATAATAATTGTAAATAAAATAAATTCAAAAAAAAGAATACAATAATGAATATTAACCCAATAATTATTTTAAACATAAGATATTAGCGGCCAGTACGAACATGTGAATGACGCACCTTGTGGGCTATAAAACGAATAAGGATAAATAGAATTAATGCTATTAACCCATAAAAAATATACATATTTGATAGAATATATGCAACAGCACCTAATATCCACGCATACAAATATTGAAGTGGTGTTAAAAGCTGACCATCTGACCCTGGAACAGATTTACGAAGATCTATTAATCTTTCTTCATATTCTTGATTTGATTTAACACTTTCTGAAATATCTTTTTTTATAATCCCAACTTTTTGTTCAATATCGTATAAAAAATCTTTACGGTACGAATCAATACCGATAGATTCTGTATTTGTCTTTGTATCAATAGTACCCACAACTTCGTATTCTTTTAATATTGCATCTTCTTTTGAAACTATTTTATCTTCTTCTCCAACCTTAAATTGTGTAAAAATACTAATTTTAGCTTCACGATTATATAATACAACAATTTCTTTTGGTTTTTTAGGATATTGAATCATAGTTTCTTCAAATTTAAAAAGAAAATCATGATTACCTTTTATTGCAATCCAAGGAAATGTCGCACCATCAAATTCACCAGGTTTTAAAATAAAAGATTTTTCACTAATTTTTTTATCATCAACATATAATCTAACTATCCCAGAAAGAACCCCATCTGATTCATTATAAATTGGAATCGATAGTTTTACAGTTAACCCACTTTCAGGTGTTGAATTCGATACAATAATTTCATCACTTGTAAAACCTGCATTTGTAAGCATGGCAGCATGACTAACTACACCTATAAAAAACAAGGCAAAAATAAAAACAAAACGAAATAAATGTGTTTTATACATATTATTCATCCAGTATACATTAAAAATGATTTATATAGAAGTTATTATTTAAAGGAAAATGAAACTTTAGCTGTAACCATTATTGTTTTATTAATAGTTGATGTGTCATATGAACCATAATCTTGAACTTCTATTGACCCAGGTGCAAGAACTTGTACAACACCACTAGATGCAGTTTGAATATTTCCAATTCTGCGACCACTTTTATCTGCAATAGCTTCGGCTCGTGCACGAGCATCATCAATTGCAGATGACAATAACCCAACTCTCTCATCAGCTAATTTTGAATAAGTATAATTAGCATTAACATTTAAAACAATACCATCATCAGCTAACATAGTTATATTTTTAGAAGTAGTATCAATCAAATTAACATTAGTGCTATTAACTTCAATACTTTGACGAAGATCATAATCTTTATTCAACTTTTCACTATCATCCCAAACCTGATTTGCACTTATTGAACTAATTGTTATATCTGCATCTGTAAAACCCTTTTTCTTAAGATAGTTAATTATTGTATTGGCATCATTATTCATTAATTTATAATCTGCACCTAAAGAATCAACTTTTGCTCCTCGAGAAAAAGAAATATACAAATTACCTTTATCTCCAACAACATCTTTAGTTGCAGATCCAGTAACACTAACAACATCACCTAATTTTTTTGATCTAAGAAAAGTAAAACTACCAATAATTGTCATTAAAACCATACCTAATGCTAAAATAACTCCAAGCCAAATAAGGCCAAAACGAAGATAATTGTGACTAGAATTTGTATTGTTTGTCTCTTCCATATATATATTAAATTAATTATACCTTTTAAGTATACACCAAAAAGAAAGTAAAGAACAGGATTAATCTTTAAACTCATTAATCACAACCTCTTTATCATCAAAATGATTTTTTACGCCAGCAATTTCTTGATATGTTTCGTGACCTTTACCCAAGATCATTACAATATCACCGGATTTAGCTAAACTTACAGATTTTTTTATAGCTTGCTCTCTATCAATAATAAAAATCAATTGTTTTATTTGCCCGTTTGCAGAATCAAGATTAATTTCAGGTAAACCTTGTTTAATTTCATTTATTATTTTTTGTGGGTCTTCATTTCTTGGGTTATCACTAGTGATTATAACAATGTCTGATAAATCATAAGCTAATCTTCCCATAACAGGCCTTTTGGAAATATCTCTATCTCCACCACAACCAAATACAGTTATAATTCGTCCATTATCGGAAACTAGATTTCGGGCTGATTCTAAAACATTAGCAATTCCATCTGGTGTATGGGCATAATCAACAATACACCGAATACCTGCTTGATTATAAACTAATTCAAATCTACCTTTTGGACCTGGTAAGTCTTTAATAATATTTTTGATATTGTTTGGTTCAAATTCCAAAAGTTTCAAAACTGCATATACTGCCAACATATTATACTCATTAAAATGTCCAATTAATTTTGAAGTAATGAGATCACTAAAATCAGCATTAAAATTAAAACCATATGTATAAATATGTGCTTTACAATCAGCAACCATACTTTTTCCATAAACATCGTCAGCATTAGTAATAGCAAAACAATTTACTGGTAAATTATCAAAAAACATTTTTTTAGCTTTAGCATAATTGTCTATTGTATGATGATAATCCAAATGATCATGTGACAAATTTGTAAAGAGAGCTCCTGTAAAAACAATCCCATTAATTCTATTTTGAACAATACTATGCGAAGAAACTTCCATTACAACATACTCGCAACCAGACTTTACCATTTCATTTAATAATTTTTGAAGTGTTATAGCGTCTGGAGTTGTATGAGTTGATTCGATTATTTCATTTCCTATAATATTTTCAACAGTGGAGATTAAACCAGTCTTACGCATAAAACCACCAAGTGCGCGATATATCATAGTTGCGACGGTTGTTTTACCATTAGTACCTGTTACACCGATTACTTTCATTTTTTTTGAAGGATGTCCATAAAAACTACTTGCAAAATATCCAATTGCAATATGTGTATCTTTAACTAATACAAAAGTAGCTTTATTTTTATCAATAGCTTCTGGAATTTCTTCACAAACAATACATACTGCCCCACTTTCAATTGCATCATTTATAAATTTATGTCCATCCGACTTTTCTCCACGAATAGCAAAAAAACATGTTCCGTGATTAATTTCACGAGAAGATAAGGATAAATTTTTAATATCAACACCGTTATCTCCAACAATGTCATAAGGCAAATTTATATCATTTAAAATTTCCTGAAGAGTCATAAATATAGTATAACACAGGCTAGGTTCTAGGTTCTAGTGAATAGGTTATAGTTGTTTTAAGTTAGCGAAACTGGAAAAGTTTTTTTGATGGTCTGGTGAGCCAACCCGAGGACCTCGAAAAAACTTGTTCCAGTGGAGCGTAAATTTATTTCTCTAGATCGAGTATTTCGTCTATTCTTATTTTAGCTACGAATTCGGGAACATGGGACACGAGAATCATTGCACCAGTGTATTGATTCAAAGCTTCAGCGATAATTGGAATATGTCGAAAATTAATATGGTTTGTTGGCTCGTCGAGTATTAGAAGCCCTGGCTTTTCTAAAACAAGTCTTGCAAAAGATACTAAGCCTTTTTGGCCTTCGGACAAGACTGCAAATTTTGTATGAATTAATTCCCCTGTTATAAGAAAACTTGCAGCAACACTACGCAAAACTTCTTCTTGGGTAATAGTGCCAGATTTTTCCATAGCTTGTATTAATATTTGATGAACCGTATTGTCATATTTAATATTTGAAAAATCTTGACGATAATAACCAATACGAACATTTTTACCAACATTTACTCCATCTTCTTGTCTATTTGCAATCTTTTCCAATAATGTTGATTTACCAATACCATTGGGGCCGGACAATAACAAGTGCTGATTTTTCTTCAATGTTATATTAGCTTTTCGAGAATGAATTTTGCCATGTGTCATTGTTGTAAAAGATGTAATTGTGGCAATAGCACCCAAAACTTCATCCTGCGCCGGTATTATAAATTTACGAATTGTTTTATCTTCGCGACGGACATCAACTTTCTCATCTTCTAAATCTTGTGCTAAATTACGCATTCTTTTGGCAACTAATCGTAATCGTCCACCTTTGTTCGCAAATTCATTGGCTTTATCTTTTTTGGCTTGAATTTCTTTTTCTAATTGAGCATTTTTTCGGCCTTCTTTTTCCACACGAGCGGTAATGTCTTTTAAAACATCATTATAGTTACCTGTATATTGTTCTACTTTTTTAGTGTGAGTATCTAAATACAAAACTCCATCAGTAAAAGAATTCAAAAATTCTGCATCGTGCGAAATTACCAGTACAGTTTTTTTATAATCTTTTAAAAATTCTGTCAGGTGTGCGATACCTGCTTTGTCTAAATTATTTGTTGGCTCATCGAGTAATAAAATATCCGGATTTTGAATCAAAGCTGAAGCTAATAATAATCGTGCTTGTTGTCCCCCGGAAAAAGTTTTTATAATTCTGTCGTGAACCTTCTCGTGACCACGCAAATTTACAATCTCGAGTATCTCATCAATTTTGGGGTCAATATCATAAACTTTACTTTTAAAACATTTCACAAAAAATTCGCGAACTGTTAAATCAAGTTCATCTTGCGGTATTACTTGGCGTGAAATTGCAATACTTGTATTTACTGGCAAATGAATATCACCATCTTCAGGTTTATGAATTTTTGTAATAAGACCAAACAAAGTACTTTTGCCAGCTCCATTTTGCCCCATGATAGTTATTTTACTTCCTTTGCGCACGCTAAAACTAACCTCGTTTAAAATAGGTTTATTGTGTCCATATAAAAATGACACTTTATCAAAGCGTATTACAACTTCATTTGTAGACATACAATAGACATTACACTAAAAAGTGTAAAATAGAAAGCAAAACCTCTCCCCACATTGACAAAACTGATTTTGTTATGGTACAGTTATAAAAAATAAAAACGATGAACAACGAAGAAATTAAATCAAAAGACTGCCCATTATGTGGGATGAAAGACTGTATAACACTGCCAGAAAGGAGAATGGAACTAAAATCTCGTAATGATGGAGAATACGGACGAATAGGAAACTACAATATAATAACTTCTGGTGGTGAATGGGATTATTCTCATGCAGATGTTTGCACGAAACTTGAAAATGTTTTCAAAAAACAAGAGCTACTTGAATATTATGTAACTACTATACAAACAATAAAAGACACTTGGAATGCCAGTGATTATCAATTAGCTTTGCACAAGATTCATTACACAATTGAAAGTAAAAATGTACTCGATATAAATAATTGTAATTGGACAGTGGAAACCTTTATAAAAAGAACTGGTCTAAATAATGACAAGATATTGCTAACAAAAGGATTATTCCCAGAAACTGCTTTTGAAACTCTTCGTTACAGAATTTTATGTGGCGAGGTTTGGGAGCTTGGTGGGGAAAAATTTCAATTTCATCAAAATACAGAAGGTGACGGTATTTTTAAAATCTATTTTATTAAAGTGGATGATACACCTGAAATAAGTTGACAAATAAACTTAAAAAGTATAATCTATAATAAAGTATTAAAATAAAAAGTTTCGCATGCCTATGGTGTTCATGAACACACTTTGGAAAATCTAGACCCAGACCGGGGCACCGGAAGGGAATGACCCAAGCACAAAAGCACAACCGGCGGAACATCTGAGAGAGTTAATAGCTCTCTCTTTTTTTATTTAATTAATTTAGAATCTATTTTTTAAATCAATTTCTTCCTTTAAGAGGTCAAATTTAATAATAAAATTATCAAAAAAACCATTTTGTCCAACTAAACCATACTGCATTATTCTTCCAGAAACATTTGGCATAAACCCAGCTTCTATTTGATATTCCCAACCACTAACTTCAATTTTTATTTTATGAAGATAATAAAATGATGCCTTACCACCAACCCCAAAAACTTCTCTCATTAACCCTTTTTTAATATCTATACCAATAGCTTCCCCGATTTCTGCATCAAACAAACACATATCAGCTCCTGAATCAACAAGAACCTCATAACCAATTTCTTGATTATCATTCTTTAATTTAATTGGAATAACCGGGCGAAGTGTTTTGTTATTGTAACGCTTGTATTTGAATTTCATAATAAACCAACAAAAGTATTTAAATCTAATGGTACTCGTGTCAAAAAAGGAGTTTTAATTGTTTTTTTCTTTGCAGCATTAATAGCATCTTTTACTGTTTTACCAACACCCAAAACAGTCTGCTCATCATGATCAAGAGCAACCCATAATCCTTTGTATTTCTTATAAATTTTTGTCCAATCTCCTTGCATATATTTATATATTATATCTAATACTAATCTTTGTCAAAGTTTTTAACTATCTCTATTTTCCGCCATCTTTCCAATTTCTTAAGTTCATGTTCCCTACTACGGGCATCTTTATAAGTCTCAAACTTTTCCATATATTTCAAAAAAACTGGCCGGCGGATTTTTGTATAATGCGCGCCAGATTTTAAATTATTATGTTCATGTAATCTTTTTTCCAAATCATTCGTTGAACCAACATAAAGTGTTTTATCTTTGCATTCTAAAATATAAGTAAAATATGGCATGGGTTTATTGTAGCATCCAATAAATATCTATACAAAACAGCAAAATTATGTATAATGGAATAATTACCAGATCGTCTAACGGTAGGACAGAAGCCTTTGAAGCTTTTAATCTAGGTTCGATTCCTAGTCTGGTAGCAAAATAAAAACACCCGTTTCTAAAAATGGGTGTTTTTATTTTGCTAATTTGAATAGTGGAATCGAACCGCAGGCGCCAATTTTTAAAGAGTGTAACGACTATAAAAATTGAGCGTTTCGACCGTTTAGGGAGAGGCGATTCCTAGTCTGGTAGCCCGTAAAAATCACCTTATTTTATAAGGTGATTTTTTGTTACCTTTTAGCAAGTTCGAACCCATGGTTGCTAATTTCCTTTCAAAAGAGTAGATTAAAGAAAAATTGTTCAACCTTTTAAAACAAAATAGATAATGCAAGAAGTAATAAATTTTATTTTTATCGCTGGTTGGTATATCAGCGCTATTCTTTTCGGACTTCAGACTCTAAAGATTTTTCATTCAAAATCTGGTGCAGGTGTTTCAGTGCTAGCAATGGGAGGATTTTTTGTTCTTAATGTTAATTCAACATTTTGGATGTATTTCCATCAGGAATACCTTTGTATACTAGCAACAGGTGGTATTGCGATGGCTTCGTTAATAAGTTTGTTGTTGGCATTAAAATACGGCAATAACAAGCAGAAATATGAAGCAGTAATTTTTGACCTTGATGGAGTGCTTTTTGATACCCAAACTCCTGTTCATGCGACAGCTGAATGTGAAGTATTGAAAGGTTACGGTATTGAAATAAAACCAGAAGAAATTTCTCATCGTTTTGCTGGAATTTCAACGCAACAGGTTTTTAGAGAACTTGCTTCACATTTAGATTCTAAAAAACTTTTAGAAGATAAATGGAAATTAGTACGTGAGATTCTTAATAAAACTCACCCTGAACCTATTGATTCCATAATTCGACTACTTGCCCACTTATCACTTAAGGAAACTCCGATTATTATTGCCTCCGCTTCTCCAAAGTGGTATATCGAAATAATCCTTGGAAAAAATATAGGGAAAAGTTCGGGAGAAATGGGTAAACTTTTAAGACATACTCCTTTAAAGAAATACTTTCATGAAAATTTTGTTTCTGCGGAAGAAGTAAAAAATCCAAAACCCGCTCCCGATGTTTTTTTGGAAGCTGCAAAAAGATTGAAAGTAAATCCTAAAAGGTGCTTAGTTATCGGTGATGGAAAGTCTGATGTTAGAGGAGGCGTTGCCGCAGGAATGGATGTTGTATATCTTGGTAAAGTTGATGAAGAAATTGAAAAACTTCAAAATGTAATTTCATTTTCAGACAGTTCTGATTTGGTTGCATATCTCTTAAAACAGCAAAATTTATTTTAAAACAAAGCCGTACCGAAAGGACGGCTTTTATTTATTTAAAATACTATTCTGAACATCGTCCCACATTTATTACCCCAAAATGTCGCTAATTGCAAGTTCAAGAGGTAAAGATTTTACAGGACTGCGTTTTACCATAACTAATGCATCAAGAAGTTTTATAATGATGGCCGAATTTAATTTATTATCTTTATTATTTGCAAGTTCATTCAAAAAATTAGCTTCATCTTTTCCAAAAGTTTTTTCCACTTCATCAAGTTTTATCATTTTGTGGCGTAGCATATGCAGTGACCGAATTCGCATAAGAAGCATGTTCAAAAGCAATTCATGATTGATATTAGCAAAGCCATTTGTACCAATTGCACTACTTGCCGATTCTGCATTGGACAATACTATGGCTTCCAACAATTTATTAATTAATACAGAATTAGGTACACCAAAACTATTTGCAATTATGTCAGCATTGATTTCACCATCAGCACTATGAATATTTGCTTCTTCCAATCGGCCACACGCATCACGATAAGATTTATCTGCTAACTGTGCGAGCAAACTAACAGCTTCTTTCGTGATTTTTATTAATTCCTTCTTTGCAATATCAGTAATATATAGTTCTAAAATTTCTTGTGTCGGATGTTTAAATTGCAACATTTGAGTTCTAGATTTTATAGTATCGGGAACTTTATCAAATTCTGTAGTCGCTAATATAAATATCGCATGTGCTGGTGGTTCTTCTAATGTTTTCAAAAGTGCATTAAATGCTTCTTTGGTTAACATATGAACTTCATCAATAATATAAACTTTATATTTTGATTCCATAGGTGTACCACGAACATGTTCCCGAAGTTCTCTTATATCATCAATCCCGCGCTTCGAAGCCGCATCAATTTCATAAATATCCGTTGGTTTTGTATTTAATTCTTTTGCAAAAATCCGTGCCACGGTAGTCTTACCCAACCCCCTACCCCCAGTAAACAAATACGCATGCGCAGGCTTGCCACTTTTTACAGCAGATTCTACAAGATTAATAACAGTTTCCTGCCCTACAACATCCTCGAACCTCTCTGGCCTATATTTACGATACAAAACCGTATGTGCAACTTCCTTTATCATAAGAGCCATTATATCTTAAAATCCCCCAAAATAAAACCAGCACACATTTCTCATACATTTTCTTGCATAAAATTTGTGTTATGATATAATACATATGTACCCGTGAGGCGTCAGCCTTATTCGGCTAATACATAAGCTGAAGGCGAGTACAACAAAAAAACTCTCTTAATTGAGGGCTTTTTTGTTGTATCTTTAATCAATTTCAGGATCACCCTTCATTGTACGAATAAACTTACCATCTCTTGTTTTATTAGTCACCCATGCTGGAACTACACTCCAAAAATGTAAATTCCCATTACCAATTTTTCTTAAAATGACTTTTATTTTTCTATCCCCCATAATTGCAATCAGCCCCCAATATTGTACTTGTTTTGTAACATAAACTTTTTCTTTATGTTTTTTTACTTTAAATTCTTTTAAACTATTTTCATATTCTTGAAATGTTGTTGTTAAAGAAATTAATTCATATGCTTTGGTTAATAATTTAAAACGCATTATTTGTGAAATACGATCTCGTTCAGTCCTACCTTTACGGTAAATTAAATGATTAAACCCATTTGAAGAGAATGAGACTTTAAAAGGTACAGCTTTACAATCAAGATCTGGAAGAGAAATATAATACTTTTCAGCATCTTCTCTTATTTTTTCATAATTTGATATATCTATCATATGTTTTATTCTAACATTATCTTAAAAAATTCCCACTTTCATAAAAACTAAAAATCAAATTTCTGTTTTATTTTAAGAGCAACTTCTGTTGGTTTTAAATTTGTATTATCTATTTTTATATAATTTTTTTCTTGAATTTCACCATCATTTGAATTAAGTCGATGATTTAATATACTATTTCTTAAACGGCTTTCTGATAATTCTATATTCCTTTTTGATGGTTTATGATTTAATCTATGTTCTGTTTTATTTCTATTTACTCTTTCTTCTAGACTAGCTACTAGCTCAACATAGTATATTTCTGCTCCTTTATCTTTAAAAATTTTAGCTATTTTTTCTGTATAATCCCAATCTTCTTTAGAATCAAAATACCAAACATAGGTAAAAATTAGACCACTCAAATCACTTGAAGCAACTTCTTTAAAAATTTCTTCCCTAAAAAGACCAACTAATTTTTTACCAGCTCCGGTCCCATAATCAAAAAAATTAGATACTAAATCAATAGTCATATGATTATGAAATAATTTAAAATCTGTTATTTTTTCTAATTCATGCCCAACAGACATTTTTCCAACAGCTTCTGGTCCAAATAAAAGAATAAATTTCATATAATTTTATTATAACACAAAATTTTCCTTTATAAATTCCCTTAAGATTTTTTCCACCTCTGTCGCATTGTTGCATTGCATCATTTTTTCGCGAAATTCTTTGGCGCCAGTAAAGCCATTGATATATGCTTTGTAGTGTTTTTTCATAATTGCAAAACTTTTGCCTGGAACAACCTTTTCGGTTATTCGGCCGTCAGAATTTATAATTCTGATTAGGCTATCACCCAGTGTTTTTTCAAAATTATGAGTATGTTCTATAAGTATTTCAAATTTTTGTTTTAGAGTTGGTTCAAATCCTATTGCATTAAACAACCACGGCTTGCCAAAAATTCCACGCCCTATCATTACTCCATCTATACCTGTCTCTTTGTATTTTTTTATTCCGTCAGTTATATCTAAAACATCTCCATTACCAATAATAATTAAATCTGGGCGCAAGCTATGAACATAATCTATAATCTCTCGTGCCAATTCCCAATGTGCCGGTACAAGAGACATTTCTTTCCGTGTTCGAAAATGAATTATCAAAGTTGTTATTGGTTCTTTTAAAATTTCTTCCAACCAAGTTTTATATTCTATTTTATTATAACCAATTCTAGTTTTTACAGATATGGGTATTTCTTTTTTTGCATCGCGCGCGCCATCATATGCAGCCCTGATGATGGCGCGCGCATTCTCGGGATTTTTCATCATTGCAGCCCCTGCACCTTGTTTTTCTATAGATTTATCCGGGCAACCCATATTTATATCTATTCCATCAAAACCAAGTTCCGCACATAGTTTAGAAGCATTACGCATATTTTCAACATTTGACCCAAAAAGTTGGGCGACAATTGGATGCTCTTTATCACTATAAACTAAATCTCTTTTTAAAACTTCTCGAACTGGACTGCACAATCCATCAGCAGAAACAAATTCCGTCCAAAAGACATCTAACAAACTTTCTTTCGTCCCAAATTTTGAATATTTTGCAATTAATTCACGAAATACACAGTCAGTAACATCAGCCATAGGAGCCAATATAAAAAGCGGACGATCCATATCATATGCTCTTTTTACAATATCCTGCCAAAAATTATTTTGCATACTATCTTCGTTTATACACCACTTGCCCATCAAAACGCAAATCTACATATTCAAGTTCGTCCAACCTTTCTAATAACAATTTTTTAACAGCAATATCTTCCACTGCGACACCTAATGTTTTTTTTATTTCTTCTGGTTTTGTACCAGACAATATTCTAATTCTTGGTAATAACAAGAAGCTCTCTCCTGTGTCCAACAATATTTCATCATAACCCTGACCATAAATATATCCATACACAGGCATACCATAAGACACAACTTCGGCCTCTAGTGTCCTAACTCTTATTATTTCATTTGGATGAACAACAACTGTTCCTAAAATTGGATTAATACCACTGCTATAAAATGAAAAAAGTGGAGCATACGAATACCTTGGTGCAATTGACCCAGCTTTTCCGTTTTCATGCATCAAGACACAACCACCTGGGAAACCACTATCCGGATCCAATGTACAATATAAATTTTTAAAAATAGGTTCACTAATTACGATATTTAATTTTTTACCCTTTTGAACAGTGATAGAAGAAAGTCGTGGAAATTCTTGAAAAATATCATTTATTAGATTTTGTTTTTTTAGAAAAACTAAAGAATCTCTTGGAATTAAAAAATATTTATACCCAGTGATTTTTTTCGAGACATATTCTTTTACATCCTTGGCTTCAACAAGCCCGGACCCGCTGACACTGATATTTTGTACCCGAAAAGCTGGTTGTCTAATAACATAAAAAAACCCAATTGCTAAAACAATAAAAAATATCCAAAATATAATTCGGTGTCTTCTACCTGCTTGATGGTTTTGCATCCGCAGATTAATTTGTTTTTGTTTTGCCAAAGAGGCGTTATTCATAGAACTATTTTTTTATTATTACTTCTTTACCACCCATATAAGGCCGTAAAACATCTGGAATTGTTATTGACCCATCAGCATTTTGATAATTTTCAATTAATGCTGCGGGTAATCGTGTTGTAGCACAAGCAGTATTATTAAGAGAGTGAACAAAATAAAGTTTACCATCAGTATCCCGATATTTTATACCCAATCGTCTAGTTTGAAAATCATGAAAATAACTAGATGAATGAGTTTCGCGATATTTGTTTTGTGAAGGCATCCATGCTTCAATATCATATTTTTTGACCTGCCCAAGACCTAAATCTGCTCCACAGTTTATAACAACATGATATGGTAATTTTAATTCTTGCATCAAATGTTCAACATGTGCTGTTATTTCTTCGTGCAATTTTACAGATTCTTCATGACTTGCTTCACATAATATGACTTGTTCTATTTTAAAAAATTCATGCACACGAATTATGCCTTTGACATCACTACCATGTTTACCAGCCTCGGCTCGAAAACAAGGCGAGAAAGAAATATACTTCTTTGGTAAATCAGATTTTTCTAAAACTTCATTCATATGATAACCCATTGTGGCTACCTCCGCAGTCCCTGCTAAATATTCATTTTCACCAACTTTATATAAATCATCTTCCGATTGTGGAATCATTCCTGTTCCAATAAAAGATTCTTTGCGCACTAAAGATGGAACTATCATAGGGATATAACCTTGTGATATAAAATAATTTAAAAAATATTGCCAAAGTGCAAAAAATAATTGTGCACCATCATTTTTCATAAAATAACCACGAAACCCAGAAACCTTGACTCCGCGTTCAAAATCAACCATATCTAAATTTTCCATAAGTTCAATATGATTACGCGGTGTAAATTCAAAATTTGGAATATCACCCCAAGAACGAATCTCAAGATTATCTTCATCACTTTCGCCATCTGGTACAGAAATATCCGGAACATTCGGAACTTCAATCATCATCTTTTTCCACTCCATCATTATATTCTTAAGCTCCTCTTCTTTCTTTTGTAAATCTTCTTTTAAAAGAGTCATCTCTTTTATGATTTGAGATTTTTCTTCGGCATTGGAACCCATGATGGAAAGTGATGCTTCATTTTGTTCAGCACGCAAAGATTCGACTTCTTTTAAAATTTCCAGTCGTTTGTCATCAAGTAGAATAAGCTCGTCTAAATCAAGAATTACTTTTTTCTTCTCGATTGCAGATTTTACAATATCTTGGTGTTCTCTTATAAATTTAATATCTAACATATAGCTATACTATAGCAAAAATAGTAAAATATATAAACATGCAAATCCGTGAATTACCATATAATGAAATTCCACAAAAATTAAAGGATATTTCGCAACCTGCGAAAAGGCTTTTTGTATGTGGAGAAATCCACAAAAATGAAAACAAAAATCTTGTTATTGTTGGATCACGCAAGCATTCTTCTTATGGCAAACAAGTTTTATGCGATATTATCGCTGGTCTTGTTGGCTACCCTATCAATATTATTTCCGGACTTGCCTTAGGTATTGATACACTAGCCCACGAACAAGCATTAAAGCATGGTATGACAACTATTTCTTTCCCGGGTTCTGGGCTTGCGAATTCATCTCTTCATCCACAAACAAATATTCGTCTTGCGGAAAAAATAGTAGAATCTGGTGGATGTTTATTTTCTGAATTTACACCAGATTTTAAAGCAACTCAATATAGTTTTCCACAAAGGAATCGTTTAATGGCAGCATATAGCGATGCTGTTTTGATAATTGAAGCGGAAGAAAAATCAGGAACATTAATTACTGCAAGATTGGCTATGGAATATAATCGTGATTTACTTGTGGTCCCTGGTTCAATATATTCAGAGACTTCGCGTGGTACAAATTATTTAATCAACCAAGGTGCAACACCGGTATTGTCGGCTAAAGATGTATTATTAGCATTAGGCTTTGATGTAAAAACAAAAAATGAAAGGAATGACATTAGTGATGAAGAACACATAATACTTTCTATATTGCGCGAACCTATGAGTCGTGATGAAATTATCCGCGAATGTGATAATCCCCCAGAAGAAGTTAATAGTCTACTAATGATTATGGAACTCCGGGGTCTAATAACTGAAGATGCCGGCTATTTCCGCAAAACTTGAAATAAAAAAAGAAAAGGAGTATTGTAAAAAAGAACCAAAAACCTAAAAAATTGAGACAAATATATTTAACAGAGGAACATCATCGCAGACCTCGCTTTGTTGGTGGTGACGATAGTCAAAGTAACATCTCTTATGTAGAGCCACATAAACACAAACCTTGGCATGTATTATTCGGTAGTTTAAATGCTTTTCAAATAGCTGATCGATTTAATACTTTAGAATTTAAACCAGAGGGTATTAAAGTGATTTGTGAATTTATAAACGGATCACCAGTTTTAAAAAAGGGAAACAAAGGATCAAGCAACAAAAATAAAATAGATTCTGCTTGGGAAAAACTTTTTGGAAAAGATAAAAGCTTTAAAGAAGCTATTGCTTATACAAACAATGTATGGCTCGACCCAAGCTATCATTTAAGAATTGTACCAGATGAATAATCTGGTTTTTTTATTTGTTAGATTTGCAAAATAAATTAGTGTATAGTATTAATTATAGTTATGAACACACTTGTTATTGTAGAGTCACCATCGAAAGCTAAAACTATTGAAAAATATTTGGCTTCAGCTTCCACCAATTCGGCGGATAAATTTACTGTGCGTGCAAGTGTGGGACATGTAAGAGATTTACCAAAATCAAATAAATTAGCAATTGATATTCCGGCCGGCTTTGTACCTCATTATGAAATCTCGCGTGGTAAAGAAAAAGTAATTCATGAATTACAAAATCTAGCGGAAAAAGCAGACAATATAATACTAGCGACCGACCCCGACCGTGAAGGTGAAGCCATAGCTTGGCATTTAGAAACTTTACTTAAAGAAAATAAAAAAGTAAAAACTAAAGATATTAAACGCGCAGCTTTTCATGAAATTACAAAAGAAGCAGTGACTGAAGCCTTAAAACACCCAAGACCAATAGATACAAATTTAAGAGAAGCTCAAGAAGCCCGTCGAGTATTAGACCGATTAGTTGGTTACGATTTATCCGGAATAATTTGGAAAAAGGTTCGATATGGTCTTTCGGCTGGACGAGTGCAATCCCCTGCATTGCGTATAATCATGGAAAAAGAAAGAGAGATTAGGAGTTTTATACCAGAAACTTATTTTGTACTGGAAGCTGATGTTAAGACAAAGTCTAATGACACAATGACGGCGACTTGTAGTATAGAGCCGGATAATATTACAGAAGCTGAGCGAATTAATAAATTTGCAAATGAAAAAAATTGGAAGGTTGTAGATATTACAGAAAAAACTGAAAAACGAAGTCCGAAAGCTCCTTTTACAACTTCTACTTTGCAACAAACTGCAAGTTCCCGTCTTGGTCTTTCACCATCGAGAACCATGCAAATAGCACAAAAATTATATGAAGCTGGACACATTAGTTATATGCGAACAGATTCAACAAATTTATCTATCGAGGCCTTAAATCAGATTGTTAAAACTATAGAAAAAGATTTTGGAAAAGAAATGGTTCTAACGCGAGTTTATAAAACAAAATCTAAAAATGCTCAAGAAGCTCATGAAGCTATCCGCCCAACTCACCCGGAAATAAAATCTGCTGGTTTAAATGATCAAGAGAAAAAACTTTACGAACTTATTCGCGCAAGAACTATTTCATCTCAAATGGTTGATGCGACAATGTCTAGAAACAGAATTGATGTTTTACCTATTTCAGCTGTTGATGTTCCAGTATATAAAGTTAATGGGTCTCGAGTAATATCTCCTGGTTGGTTATTGGCTGATCCAGCAGCAAAATCAGAAGATGTAGTATTACCGAAATTAAATATATCTGATACTTTGAATTTAATAGAAGCTCGAATGATTGAAAAACAAACGCAACCACCTAGTCGTTATACTGAAGCCGGATTAATTAAAGAATTAGAAGCCCGAGGTATTGGACGACCAAGTACTTATGCATCAATCATGTCTACTTTGGAAGATCGAGGATATGTCACAAAAGAGGGCCGAACTTTGACCCCAACAGATACTGGAGATGTTGTATCTTCTTTCTTAGAAGAACATTTCAAAGAATATATTAGTGATACTTTTACAGCTGAAATGGAAGACAAATTAGATGATATTGCTAATGGTATTAGAAAATACAAAGAGACATTAGAAGAATTTTATACTCCGTTTCTTAAAGATGTGAAGATTAAAGACAAATTAGAAAAAGCCACAACAATGGAAACAGCCCCTGATGACATATTGTGTCCAGTATGTAATAAAAATATGGTTGTTAAATTAGCCCGCACTGGAAAATTTTACTCATGCGCACTATACCCCGAATGTATGGGTGCAAGAAAAATTGATGGCTCAATTATGGAAGGTCCTAAAGACATTGGCCGAGCTTGCCCTAAATGTGGAATACCGGTTGTAGAAGTAGAAATTTTAAATAAAGATGGTAGTGTAAGAAAAAGTCGAAAGAAAAAAGTTGTGGAACTTGGCAAACTTGTAATTCGTGAAGGCCGATTTGGTAATTTTATATCATGTTCTCGTTATCCTAAATGTAAATATATAGAAGAAGATGAAGAAGAAAGAAAAAAGCGTGATAGTGGTATTGCTTGCCCATTATGTAAAACAGGTAATATGACTGAACGCAAGGGACGATTTGGAATATTTTATTCATGTACAAATTACCCAACTTGCAAAAATGCAATAAAATCCAAACCAACAGGCAACATCTGCCCAATGTGTAATTCTCTTATGATGGATGGCACAAAAACCATCCCAGAAAGATGTTCTAACTCTAAATGCCAAAACCATCGTCCAGACAAATTAATAAAATCAAGCTCTTAGCGCACCTCATCCCCGACCCTTCTCCTTTTCAAGAGAAGGGAGTGTTGTTTTATAGAGAAAATGAAATAATGGTTATCAATATTAATATAAACTTATAGTATAAAACTACAACATTTCCCTCGCCATTTAATGGAGAGGGATCAAGGGTGAGGTGTGCGAATTAATTGGTATGCTATAATGTGATTATATGGCACAAATAGAGATTATATTTAATATAAAAAAATTTACAAAGAAAGATAGGGATTTAATTACCAAAGCTTATGATTTTGCCAAAAATGCCCATCATGGCCAATTACGAAAAAGTGGCGAACCATATTTTGTACACGTATTTACGACTGCTAAAAATCTAGCCGAGCTTGGCGCAAATAGTAATATGATCGCTGCTGGTTTTTTGCATGACACACTAGAAGATACAGCTGTAGAAGAACAAGAATTGCAAAAAGAATTTGGTCCCGATATCACAGGAATGGTTTTAGGAATTACAAAACTTGGTAAAGTTAAATACACAGGTATTGAACGAAATGTAGAAAATTTAAGAAAATTTTTTGTATCTATTGCAGAAGATATGCGAGTAATTGTAATAAAACTTGCGGATAGATTACACAATATTGAAACATTAGAGCATTTACAACCAGAAAAACAAAAAAGAATTGCATTAGAAACTTTGGAAGTTTTTGCTCCATTAGCAGATAGACTATCAATGGGACGATTAAAAGGCCGACTAGAAGATGCAGCATTTCCTTATGCATACCCAAAAGAATACGAGGAAGTTAAATTACTTCGCGAAACTAGAAAAGATTCTGCTCTGCCAGAACTTTTAAAAGTAGAAAAAAATATAAAGAAAATTTTTAAAGAATATTCTCTATCTCCTATTCAAATTGATTATAGGGAAAAACATTTGTATTCATTATGGAAAAAACTTCAAAAATATAAAATGGATATTGCTCATGTATACGACATTATAGCAATGCGTATCATGGTAAAAAATATTGAGGAATGTTATTTGGCACTTGGTTTAATTCATGGTTCTTACAAACCATTGCCAGGCCGTATAAAAGACTATATTGCATTACCAAAACCCAATGGATACAAATCATTACACACAACAATAATTACAGAGAACGGTTCAATTATTGAAATTCAAATTAGAACTATTGAAATGCATGATGAGGCTGAGTATGGTTTGGCTGCCCATTTTATTTACAAAGAAAATCTTTCTGCTGATAACGATCAATATTCATGGATTAAAGAACTTCGTGATACACAAAATAATGAAGGTGATATAAAAAACTTTTTTAAAAATTTAAAAACAGATTTTTTTCATGATCGAGTTTTTGCTTTTACTCCAAAGGGTGAAATTGTCAATTTGCCAGAAGATGGTTCGGTATTAGATTTTGCATTTGGTGTACATAGTGAAATAGGTATGCATGCCGAAGCTGGTGAAGTAAATGGTAAATATGCAAAACTAGACCATAAATTACGAAATGGTGATGTTGTAAAAATAATTACCAATAAAAAAATCAACCCAACATCCAAATGGCTCTCATATACTAAAAGTAGTATTGCCCGTAAACATATCGAAAGATACATAAAACAACATTCTCTCCTAAATAGACTCCTTTCTTTCAATCAAAAATAAAAAGAATAAAAAAACCGCTAGAGTGATGTTCTACTCTGCGGTTATATTGAAGGAATCCCATATATTATGGGAAAGGTTTTTTTAATTGAGGTTTGATTTTTGCATGCATTTAAACCAAACAGTTTGTATGCATTTTTTTGATAGTTCTGTTACATTTTCAGAATTGAGAATGCTGTAATAATCCATCCAAATAGGATTATTACCGGCTTTACCAGACATTTTGGTATCTGCTATTGACTCACCCCAAAAAAGAAATACATCATACTTCCCATCATTGTCTTCCCAGAAAAATCTGTCAACAGAACTAATAACTGCCCATTTTGTACTTTTTGATAAAGCAACATATGCAGCTTCCACGGCCATTTTATCACCAAGATTACTTGATAAACATAAGACCTTTTCTTCACCGTTTTTAAACGGCTTTTTTACAAGATGAAATAATTCGGTTGCTTCATCGTATTCAACTACGATAGAAATTTTTTTTGCTTCTTGTTCAGATTTTAGACTTTCTGACAAAGAATCAACAATTTTGGTTTGTTGGATTTGTGTTTGCATAGTTTTTTAAATTAGTTTTAGGTTACAGTTAAATTAGAACATTAGAATAGATTTTTATATTAAGATTAAGTATACTCTTCCTATATTTTATGTCAAACCCTTGTAGTGAAGATCTTATAAATTTCTACTACGGGGTCAACCCTGTAGTGAATTTCTACTACGGGGTCAACCCTGTAGTGAATTTCTACTACAGGGTCAAACGGAAAAGCTAGAGATATTATACAAGTCTTGATCATCTGTCTCTTCATTAGTCCCCTTAGAGGCGGGTAATGAATCATCACCGTTGGCTCGCACTGGATTATTGTCTACTAACAATACATCTTGCTCTATAACATTTTGTATTTCTTCACCAAGCTCTTCATTAATTTCATTAGAAATAGGTTTTTCAAAATCATCATTTTGCACGGGATCTGCTATATTTAACCCAACAATTAAATTAGCAGGAGGTTGTGCTGTGCGACTTCTTTCAAATCGCTCTAGCATTGTTTCTACACCACCATCAGTATTTGCATTTCTCTCTATTTGTTTTGATTTTAATAAATCCAAAATTTCGGCCAAATCCGCATCCGAGAAAAAATCAATAGTAATTTTACCACCATCGGCTTTTCTTTGAATATGAACTCGGGTTCCTAATTGCTCTTCCAATTCATCTTCCATATGCATAACATCGGCATCTGGCAATAATTCCTTTTTACGAACGCGATCAACAGCAATTCTTCGTGCAATTCTTTCGGCTTCTCGGACAGAAAGCTTTTTATACATTATTTCTTTAAACAAAGTTTCTTGCTCTTCCGGTCTGCCAACTAACATCATAATTGGCCTGGTATGACCCTCCATTATTTTACCTTGCTCGAGAGCTTCCAAAATTTCTTGAGGCATTTGCAATATTCGCAAAGAGTTAGAAACATATTCTCGACTCTTACCCATTTTTTGACCGACTTGAGCATGGGTCATAGAAAATTCATCAATCAATCGCATAAAGGCTCGCGCACGATCAACAGAATTTAAATCTTCTCTTTGAAGGTTTTCAATTATTGCTAATTCTAATTTCATTTTGCTATCGTCGCCTTCACGAATGATAGCTGGGACTTGTTTAATTCCTGCAATTCTTGAAGCACGCAATCTTCTTTCACCGGCAATAAGTTCATAAGTAGTTTCCATCCCCATTCCATCTTCTCTTTCAGTTTCCACACGCGAAACAACCAATGGTTGCAATACACCATACTGTCGAATTGAATCAGCCAAGTCACGCAAAGTTGACTCATCAAATTCTCGACGAGGTTGATAAGGATTTGGATTTATTTTATCCGTATCTATAAAAAAAATTGAATTGGAATACAATGCCATATATATTATTATATCATAAAGTTTAAATATGTTGATGTTGATAATAAGTTAATTTCAGTGTAAAGTATATATACAATTAAATAAGATTGCCGAAGTGGCGGAATGGTAGACGCGGTGGATTCAAAATCCACTATCAGCAATGATGTGAGAGTTCGAGTCTCTCCTTCGGCACAAATAAAAAGACAGGAATAATTCTGTTCTTTTTATTTGTGCCGAAGAGTACGCAAACTACTTTGCGTGCGTGAGAGACGAGAAGAGCTTTTCGTTATGTATGAGAAATTATATTTCGAATACATCGAAAAGGTGTACTGAAACTGTAAGTTTCGAGTCTCTCCCTGGGCACCATCACAAATAAAAAAATCCGCATTGTGCGGATTAGTCATTATCTATGACTGTAAAATATATATATTTTGGAAAATTCTTAAATTTAAATTTAACTACATCACATAACCAGATTGGGAGATTTATGTGTATGCCCTTATAAAATCCAAATTTATAAAACGCTCCGCCATTAGGCATTTCTTCTTTAGAAGGTATTCTTACTAGCTCTAAAACATAGGCCCAATCCCATGGTTCTTTATCCATTTTTAAAACTACTGTTCCTTTTCCTTCTGATAATATTTCCATCATATTATCTGCTCCGGAAACCATTTCCAAATTTTCTTTTGGGCCATCGTAATCTGGTAAATCTACATACCATCTACCCTGTATATCTTTATTAAATTCTATTTTCATAAGATTTTGATTTCAAATACTATACCAAAACAAATCAAATTAGTCAAATAGACTAAATACACTCTGTAACACTTTGAAACGGGTGTATCAAAGTGTTACAAAACAATTTTATGTTTATTTTTTATTTAATTCACAAATTCGGGTTCAGTTTCGAGAGTTATACCAAATTTTTCATAAACGGATGCTATGATTTTGTCTTTGGCATTTATTATATCTTGATAACTTGCATCACCTTTGTTTATTAATACAATCGCATTATTTTTATAAGTCGCAACTTTACCAAAATCATATCCTTTCATCCCAACTTTTTCAATTAGCCAACCAGCTGGGATTTTTACTTGTTCATATATAGAATTAGAGCTCTTATTTTCAATATTTGCATTTGATATAACGGTAAATGATGGCATATCTAAATATGATTCTTTTATTTTTAAAGCTTCATTTTTATCTATAATTGGATTTTTAAAAAAGGATCCTGTATTAAAAATTATCTTTGGATCTGGAAGTTTTGTATGGCGAATATTTATAATCGCATCCCGAATTTGAATTAAACTTGGATTATTTATATTATTTTCAATAAAATATTTTTTTACATCAACATACTTGGGAATTTCAGGAAATTGTTTTAAAAGTTTAAAAGTCACTGAAATAATTACAAATTTATTTTTACCTTCATTTTTAAAAATACTATCACGGTACGAAAATTTACAATCAACATTTGTCAAGATTTTTATTTTTTTATCTTCTATGTCAAAAACTTCAACATTTAAAATTGTATCTTTTACTTCTTGTCCATAAGCACCCACATTTTGTACGGGTGTAGCCCCAACAGTCCCAGGAATTGCCGACATTGCCTCAATACCAGAAAGATTAGTAGCACAAGCTCGAGAGACAAAATTATCCCAATTTTCCCCAGCACCTAATTTAATTAAAACAAAATCTCTTTCATTACTAATAATTTCAATACCCATGATTTCCATTTTTAAAATTGGTCGATTTTTAATTTCTGGACTAATTATTAAATTTGAGCCTCCTCCTAAAATAATGGGTTTTACGCCTTTTTCTAATTTATTAAAAAATTCAAGAATATGATCAACATTTTTAGCATAAAAAACTTCGGCCATAACTGGCAGTTGCATAGTAGTTAACGGAGCAATGTTTATAAACAACCTGTGCATATATCTATTTACCTAATATATCATATATGATATATTGATTCAATGAAAAATCATAAATCCCCACAGGAGCACATTGGTTATTTAATTCGTACAATTCGGGAACGCGAAGGTTTGACTCAAGTAGAGTTTGCTCGCATGCTGGAAACTAGTCAGTCGGCAATTGCTCGCATGGAAAAAGGTGACCAAAATTTTACCACTAAAGAATTAGACCGAATTGGCGAAACTTTAGGCCAAAGATTGGTTTCGCTTGCCCCTCGAACCGATGATTTTGAAATTACCGGTGGACACAAATTAACAGGCACAGTCACAACGAGTCATTCTAAAAATGGAGCATTAGCATTGATGGCTGCAAGCTTGCTGAATCATGGCACAACTGTATTGTATGGCATACCCCGAATTGAAGAAGTCTTTCGTTTTATCGAAGTTTTTGAAAGTATAAATATAAAAATAAATTGGGTAGATGATCATAGTTTAAAAATTACTCCTCCGGAAAAATACAATATGGAGACAATCAACGAAGCCGTAGCTGGGAATATTCGTGTTAATCTTTATCTTATCCCAGTACTGGCTCATGTAATGAATGAATTTCGTTTACCCAACCCAGGTGGTTGTAAAATGGGTGAAAGAACAATTTCAGCACATAAATATGCACTGGAAAAATTTGGTATAAAAATAAAATCTGAAGCTCGCCAATACAAAGTTAGCTACAATAAATTAAAACCGGCTGATATAACAATGTACGAAGCCAGTGATATGGGTGTAATTAATGTTTTAATGGCATCAGCATTGATTCCTGGTAAAACTATTATTCGTTTTGCTCCACCAAATTATCAAGTTCAAGATGTTTGTTTTTTCTTAGAACATTTAGGTGTAAAAATAGATGGTATTGGCACAACAACACTAACAGTTCATGGAGTAAAAGAAATTGATCAAGATACAAAATGGTACAATTCCGAAGACCCAATTGAAAGCATGTTTTTTATTTCAGCAACAATAGTGACCGGCGGAAATGTCATAATTAAAAGATGCCCTATAGATTTCTTGCGATTAGAAATGTTAAAATTAGAAAAAATGGGGTTGAAATTTAGTATTTCAAAAATATACAAAGGTGAAAATGGACGAGTTGATTTAGTGGATATTCATATAAAAGAAAGCAAATTAAAAGCATTACCTGACAAAATTCATGCATTACCATACCCTGGAATCAATAACGATAATTTACCATTTTTTGTACCCATTGCAACACAGGCAACTGGAACAACATTAATTCATGATTGGACTTGGGAAAATCGAGCGATTTACTTCACAGAGATAAATCGCCTTGGGGCAAAAGTTTTACTGGCTGACCCACATCGTGTTTATATAGAAGGTAAAACAAATCTTCATGCTTCTCAAATTGTTTGTCCACCTGCATTACGACCCGCAACAATAATTTTAATTGCAATGTTGGGCGCCGAGGGTAAATCAATACTTCGTAATGTTTATGCTATAAATCGTGGTTACGAAAATTTAGTGGAAAGATTAAATGATCTAGGTGGTCAAGTGAAACAAATCAAAAATTTGGATTAACATGAATAAGGTTATTGTTATTTGTGGGCAAACATCTACTGGTAAAAGCGATTTTGCTGTGTCTTTAGCGAAATGGTTCAGCACCCCCTCTGTCTTAAAAGACATCTCCCCCTTAGCAGGGGGCGAAATAGTGTCAGCTGATTCACGCCAAGTATATATTGGACTTGATATTGGATCTGGGAAAATTACAGAAAAAGAAATGAAGGGTATCCCCCATCACATGTTAAGTATAGTTAATCCAAATAAAGTTTTTAATGTAAATGATTATAAAAAACTTGCAAATAAAAAAATAAAAGAAATTATAAAAAGGGGTAATCTCCCAATAATTTGTGGAGGTACAGGATTTTATATTGATGCAATAATAAATGATTCAGTATTTCCAAAAGTTCCACCAAATCTCAAACTTCGTCTTGAATTAGAAAATAAAACAACTACTGAATTATTTAAAATATTAAAAAAATTAGACAAAACTCGTGCAGAAAATATAGATAAAAATAATCCAGTGCGCTTAATAAGAGCTATCGAAATTGCTACAGCCCTCGGCTCTGTCCCACCTACCACCCACAAGTCGGACTTGTGGCCAAAATATAAAGTCTTAAAAATAGGACTTATGTTGCCTGATGAAGTCTTGAAAGAGCGAATCTACAAACGCATCATAAAACGCATTAAAATGGGTATGATTGATGAAGTTAAGACTTTGAACAATAAAGGCCTGTCTTGGGCAAGAATGGAGGATTTGGGACTGGAATACAGGTATATTAGTCAATATTTGCAGGGGCTTATGACTAAATCTGAAATGCTAGAAAAATTAAACACCGAATCCTGGCACTATGCCAAACGCCAAAAAACCTGGTTCAAACGCGACAAATCTACTATTTGGCTTAATCCCCTTGATAAAAAAGAAACATCTGAGGTATATAAGAAAATAAAAGAATTTTTAGAAAGTTAATTTTTTGATTTTATTTATATCTAAATTGTGCTATAAATACATTACTGGGCGATTAGTTTAGTGGTAGAACAGGGGTCTCCAAAACCTCTGGCGGGAGTTCAATTCTTCCATCGCCCGCAGGAAATTAGATAAATAAAAAAAGGGTTTGTATTAATACTCCCCCTTTATTCTTTATCTTAGATCGTTATATTTTAGAACTTTTTTGGCATCACCATTGTAAAGTTCAAGGATCGTACCTTTCGAAAGTTTGATTAATACATAATCACTACTTTCTTTAGGCTTTATCAGTTTATAGGCCGAACCCTTTAAAACTTTAAAATTTTTAAAGCTCGATAAAATTATCTTAAATGGTTCTTTTCTTTCACCTTTTTTCCATAAAAAATATTCTTGTTTATTTATTTTGTAAAATGATGCTTCATACATCATAAGATGTTGCACCATTCCAATTCTTCTAATACTTGTCTTAGGCATATTTGTAATGTCCAAAAATATTATTTCAGGATCTATTAACCCTATAAATTTTATAGATTTATTTAGTAAAACAAAATTTATAAAATTTATCATTCTTACACTGATTCCAGTGTAGGTGAAGTTTGGCTCCACCGTGTATAGTTTTGCCATTTTTTACCTCCTTTTTTAATTACCTAATTTAACCATATAAAATGTATAAATGTCAAATAGATATACCCACCTAAAAAAATAACCCCGTATTTGGGATTATTTTTTAATTTCTTTAAAGATTACATGCTTGCGGAGTTTTTTGGAAAACTTCTTAAATTCAAGCTTTGCGGTAACTGTCTTTTTATTCTTGCGAGTAAAATAGATTTCTTTTGTATCTTTATTCTGTAATTTAACTAATGCTTTCTGTGCCATAGGTTTAGGTTTTAGCTGTTAGGTTTTAGCTGTTAGGTTGTAATAACAAAATCCCAGCGATACAAACAGAGTATCATATTTTTTATTTTATTGCAATGCGGGGAATTTCGGGATTAATACGAGTTACTATTTCGTAATTTATTGTTCCGGCACATATAGCCATTTCATCAGCACTAATTGTTTCTTTACCTTGGTGACCTATAATTACAACTTCGTCCCCCGGTATTACATTGGGGACATTGTTAACATCAACAATACACATATTCATCATTACCCTGCCCAACAAGCGACATCTGTGTCCGCGAATTAAGACATCAATATTATTTGTTGCAGACCTGGGTAACCCATCCCAATATCCTATTGGCAATACTGCGATTTTTGTTTTTTTATTTGTTATGAAGCTGGCTTCATATGCAACACCAGTATCAGGTAATATAGTTTTTACTTCAGAAACTACTGTTTTCCAAGATAATGCTGGTTTTAGTGTTAATTTTTTTTCCATTATATTTTTAATTTCGGACGATGGCCAAAGCCCGTACATTCCAATCCCCAACCGAACCATATCAAATGCTAATACATTTAAAAGTAAAGGTCCCGAAGTAGCGCTAGTATGTAATATTGGCAAATAGCCAATATCTTCAAATGCTTTTGCCCAAATTAAAAATTCTTGAACTTGGCTTTGTGTATAACTATTAAACTTTTTACTTTCTGCTCCGGTAAAATGGGTATACAAACCTTTTATTTTTATATTTTTATTTAAAAGACCAACAACATTTTTAACTTCGTCTAATAAAAATCCTTGGCGAGAAAGTCCACTATCAATTTTAAGATGGATATTTAAATTTTTCTTACTAATGTTTTTATTATTAAACTTAATAACTTCTTTTAAAACAGGTAGAGAAGAAATAGTAATATCAATATTTAAATTTTGGGCTATTTTTATATCTTGAACATCAATTTGTTTTAAAACTAAAATAGGAATACTTTTATTATTTTTCCGTAAAATCACAGCATCTTCCATAGTAAAAACTGCCAAATAATCAACACCTGACTTTATAGCTGTACCAGCACAAATATCTCGCCCATGCCCATAAGCATTAGCTTTTACCACAGCCATGATTTTTACACCCTTGGGTAAAACTTTACGATAATTTGTAATATTCTCTTTTATTGCGGTAGTACTAATCTCCACCCAAGTTCTATGTTGCATAAGTTTTATATTAGCATAACAGACATTATTTGAAAAACTTTAGAATTTATGTATAATGGCTCTATGCGTCGATACTCAAGCGGTCAACGAGGGGAGACTGTAAATCTCTTGGCTTTGCCTTCGCAGGTTCGAATCCTGCTCGGCGCACTAGCAAAAAATACAAGGCAAGACCTTGTATTTTTTAATTTTACTTCACCTTGTCTTTTTTCATAAAGTTGGATTTTATGGGTTTTGATTTTTTTCTTGTTTTAGCTTCAACTACTAATTCCCCATTCTTTTCGCTGACTTCAACTATTGCCCCAGTTTTCGTATCATGCGAAATTATATGAGATGCAATTGGATTTAAGATTTTAGTTTGAATAAGTCTATTTAATGGTCGAGCACCATAATGTGGGTCGTAGCCCTCTTTGGCTAAATAATCGAGAGCCCCATCGGTTATCGAAATACTAATGCCTTTGGTCAAAAGTCGGTCGCAAATAGCTTGTGTCCGAATTGTAACAATTTCACGAATTACTTCTGGTGACAAAACATCAAACATTACGATTTCATCCAATCGATTCAAAAATTCTGGACGAAAATGATTTTTCAATGCATCCATCACACGGCCTTTTGCATCAGCATAAGCCGTATTTTGACTATACGCACCAAAACCAATTGATTCCATTTTATCAATAAATTGTGAACCAATGTTAGAAGTCAAAATAATTATAGAATTTCTAAAATTAACAACCCTGCCTTTTGCATCAGTAAGGCGCCCTTCATCTAAGACTTGAAGTAAAATATTGAAAACTTCGGGATGCGCTTTCTCAACTTCATCAAATAAAATTACAGAATATGGTCGATGACGCACGGCTTCGGTTAATTGGCCAGAATCATCATGGCCTACATAACCTGGTGGCGAACCAACGAGCTTGGAGACACTGTGTCGTTCCATATATTCGCTCATATCAACGCGAATCAAAGCTTTTTCATCGTTAAACATAAACTCGGCCAAAGCTTTTGTAAGCTCGGTTTTACCAACACCAGTTGGACCCAAGAATATAAATGAACCAATTGGGCGATTAGGGTCTGATATTCCAGCTCGATTTCGACGAACAGTTTCGGCAACTTTTTTTACTGCTTCATTTTGTCCAACAACACGCTTTTCTAATTCACTTTCCATACGCATTAATTTCTTCTTTTCTTCTTCAAGCATTCGCATTAATGGTATCCCTGTCCAGCGCGAAACAACTTCGGCAATATCTTCGCCAGTAATTTCTTCTTTTAAAACACGACGAGTTTTTTGTAGTTTTTTTAATTTTTGAATTTTTTGTTCAAGTTCTTTTTGTAAAGCTGGAACTTCTCCATAACGAATCTCGGCTGCCCTGGTTAAATCTTGACGCAATTCAGATGAATCTCCTTCTAGACGAAGTAATTCCAAATCTTTTTTTATTTGGCGAATACCAATAACAATATCTTTCTCATTATTCCACCTGGTTTCCAAGTCTTTGGTTTTTTCTTTTTCAACTTTTATTTCATCATTAATTATATCTAATCTATTTTTTATATCATTATCTTCTTTTGTATTATTATTTTGCGTCGCATCTTTTTGTAATGCTTCTCTTTCAATTTCTAAACGCATAATTTTGCGATGAGATTCTTCTAAAAGAGCTGGTTTATTTTCCAATGCGATTTTCAACGACGAAGAAGCTTCGTCTATGAGATCCACAGCTTTGTCGGGTAAAAATCTATTTGTAATATAACGAGATGAAAGGTTAACAGCCGAAATTATAGCATCGTCTGTAATATGGACACCATGAAATATTTCATATTTGTCTTTGAGACCTCGTAGAATCGTTACAGCATCATCAATACTAGGTTCTTCAATATATACTGGTTGGAATCTGCGCGCCAATGCCGGATCTCTTTCTATATGTTTTTGATATTCTTTTATAGTTGTAGCGCCTATTGCGCGTAATTCTCCCCGAGACAATGCTGGCTTTAACATATTTGAAGCATCAAGAGATCCTTCGGCGGCACCTGCCCCAACGATAGTATGAAGTTCATCAATAAATAAAATAATTTTACCGTCTGATTTTTCAATTTCTTTCATTATATTGCGTAACCTTTCTTCAAATTCACCACGATATTTTGTTCCAGCTAAAAGAAGCCCCAAATCAAGTGAGACTATTTCTTTATCTTTAAGAGCATCTGGAACATCACCTTTGACTATTCTATTTGCCAAACCTTCGATAACTGCAGTTTTACCAGTTCCGGCTTCTCCAATAAGCACAGGATTGTTTTTTGTTCGACGAGAAAGTATTTGCATAATCCGCATAATTTCAGTATCGCGACCAATAACAGGGTCAAGTTTGTCTTCACGAGCCAAATTCGTTAAATTGCGAGCATATTTTTCCAAATTTTTTGTTTTTTTATTTGGAATTATTTGTTTGTTTCCAGAAATTTCTTTTTTGACTATTGGAATAAGTGAAATTATATTTTCTTTATCTATTTTAAAACGCTCGATTAAAGTTTTTGCATCAGATGTAATATCAAACAAGGCTAAAAACAAATGCTCTACATCAACAAATTCATTTTTATGGACATTTGCAACTTTTCCTGCTTGTTCAATGACTTGAGCTAAATCAGGTGTTAAATATATTTGGTACGAAGGCGAAAGTGTTGTCCCCCGTTCTGGCATTTCAATTTGCTCGAGAATAACATCTATAAAATGATTAGTATCTACATCTGCTCGTTCTAAAAGAGTCAATATTAAAGAATCATCTTGAGTAACTAATGCTGCTAAAAGATGCAATGAAGAAACATGGTTTTGACCTCGTTCAATAACAAATTCGTGTGCGTGACGGATTACTTCTTTGGCTTTGGTCGTAAAATTACTAAATGGTGGCATATGTACTAATATAACACATTTTTATAAATTTGAATAATATCTTTTATTGCAAATAATAATTTATCAATATCTTTTTTTATTGTTTTAGGTGAAAAAGAAATTCGAATAGTCCCCCAATCTTTATCCAAAAGGTCAGACTTATGAATTTCTTTTATCACATAAGATTCAGCGCCATCAGCATTATTGCAAGCGCTTTTGGAAGATACCATAACATTCCTAGCATCAAGCTCTATTGCAAATTGTTGCCCTGTAAAATATGGAAATGAAATACTAATAATACTGGGTATACAACCATCCAAACTATTTATTACAAAAGGAAAATCATTTTCTTTTTGTAATTTTTCAAGTCCTAAAATAAAATAGTTTTTTAATTGCACATAATGTTTTTCATTATTTTCTCTATTTTTTAACATTATTTTACTTGCAAGATAAAAACTATTTGCAAGAATATGTGAGACTGTCCCAGGGCGCAAACCAAATTCTTGTCCACCACCACCATAAATTGGAGATAATTCTACACTTCGTCTTTTATACAATGCCCCAATTCCAGCCGGACCATTTATTTTATTACTATTAAAAGTCATAATATCAATACCAGATTTAATTTGGTTTGATAAATCAATATGTGGATATGCCTGACACGCATCAATATGTAAATATGGGTAATACGAGTCAGATGAAAAATGCATTCTTTTAATATTATATTTATTTTCTTTAAAATGATTAAGTTCTTTTAATAACTTATTAATATCTTGAATTATTCCAATTTCATTGTTAACCATATGAATTGAAATTATTACAGTATTTTCATTAATTGCATTTAGAATGTCTTCTGTTTTTAAAATCCCGGTATTATCATGTGGCTTTATATATGTAACTTCTATATGACCACGATCTTCTAAAATTTTACAAGTATTCAATACTGCAGAGTGTTCAATAGTTGAAGTAATAATATGGGGTAACAAAATATTTTTCTTTGCAGAATAAACAGCCCCTATTATAGCTAAACCTATGCTTTCAGAACCTGAACCGGTAAAAATGATTTCATCATTGTGCGCACCAATTGATCCTGCTATTCCAGATCTTGCTTGTTCTAAAATTTTACTGGCTCTCTTGCCCATTTTATGTACCGACGATGAATTACCAAATCCACTGGCACTGTCTAAATATGTTATTTGCCGTTTAAATAAATTCATGGAGATATCATAGCACAAGACCTATATCCTTGTAAAATAAGGATTTTAGTGTATAATAGGGACTATGTTTTCGCCACTATACATAACCATCGCAATACTTATACTAATTGTATTTATTTTAATAATTCATACTTTTGTATTAGAGCACCGTTTACGCTCATTATTTCGTGGTCAAAAAGGCCAATCTCTCGAAAAAGTTATCCAAGACATGCAAAATCGTCTTAATTCTCATAATGCTCAAGCTGTAAAAAATTCAAATGATATAAATAATCTATCAAATCGTTTGCGGTCTCGAATTCGTAATGTTTCAACATTGAGATTTAAACCTTTTGAAGACGCAGGCTCCAACCAAAGTTTTGCGATAGCAATGATTGATGACGAATCTAATGGAGTTGTGTTATCCAGTTTGGACACTCGTGATCGTATGAGTGTTTTTGCAAAACCAATAAAATCAGGAAAATCCGAATACGAATTAACAAACGAAGAAAAAAGTGTTTTAGAATCTGCAAAACAAGAAACAATTTAATTATATGAATAACACACCAAAAATAATTTCTATTTCGCCTGTTGTTAGTATTATGGGTCATGTTGACCATGGTAAATCAACATTACTTGATTATATAAGAAAATCAAATATTGTTAGTGGTGAATCTGGCGGTATAACACAACACATTGGTGCATACGAAGTATTTCATACAAATGCTGATAATGAATTAAAAAAAATTACATTTTTAGATACTCCTGGTCATGCTGCATTTACTGGTATGAGAAAAAGAGGAGCAAACATTGCTGATATTGCTGTACTTGTTGTTTCCGCTGAAGATGGGGTCAAAGCCCAAACAATAGAAGCCTATAATGCAATAATTGAGTCTAACACTCCATATATTGTCGCCATAAATAAAATAGACAAGCCAGGAGCAAATATAGAAAAAACAAAAAATACATTGGCGGAAAGTGGAATATATTTAGAAGGCATGGGTGGAACAATTCCGTACGTTACTATTTCAGCCAAAGATGGCACAGGGGTCAACGAACTTCTTGATCTTATTTTATTTGTTGCCGAATTTAACGAAATGAAAGCTAATTTGAACCAAATGGCATCTGGTATAGTTTTAGAATCACATCGTGATTCCAAGCGTGGTATTACTGCAACCCTTGTAATAAAAAATGGTACTTTAAAAAAAGGATCTTTTATTGTAGCTGGCAACACTATAGTACCATCAAGAATCATGGAAAATTTCTTGGGTAAAACAGTTACCGAAAGTTATGCCGGAAGCGTAGTTAATATAGTTGGTTTTGATACTGTCCCACCGGTTGGCTGTATATTCCAAAGTTATGATAATAAAAAAGATGCTGAGAAGAAAGTTCTAGAAAATAAAGAAAATGAAGTAATTTGTTCTCGTTTGAGTGTTAAACAAAGTGAATTTGCTATACCACTTATTATCAAAGCCGATGTTTTAGGTAGCATTGAAGCTATTGAAAAAGAAATTGGAAAAATAAATAATGAGGAAAATGGTTATTATATAATCCATACTGGCGCTGGTAATATTAGTGAAAATGATTTACGAATTGCATCAACAGATAAAAATACAATTGTAGTTGGGTTTAATGTATCTGTTGATAAAAAAGCAGAAGTTTTGAAAGATCAATTAGGAACAACAATTAATGTTTTTGATATTATTTACAAACTTACAGAATATTTAGAAACTGAACTAGAAAATCGCCGTCCTAGAAAAGAAACTAAAGAAGTTACTGGATCTTTAAAAGTTTTAAAAATCTTTGGACAAACAAAAGAGAAGCAAGTTATCGGCTGTCGTGTGGAATTGGGTTCTGCTATTATAAATTCAACAGTTTCTATAATAAGAAGAGAAAATGAAATAGGCACTGGAAAAATAACTGAAATGCAAAAAAATAAAACTAAAATAAAGGAAGTTTTTGAAGGTGACGAATGTGGCCTACAAATTGAATCCAAAGTTACAATAGCTCCAGGTGATGTTTTGCAAGCAATAACAATGAAAACAATATAATATGTCTTTATTTAAATCTGATAAAATAAGATATAGGGTCAAAGAAATAGTGGCTGAATATATTTCGCGTGAGACTAATGGTAAATCCATTATTAGTGTCACTACTGTGGATGTGAACAGCAAAGCCGATAATGCAACAATTTATATTACAGTTATGCCTGAAAATGAAGAAGATGGTGCATTAAATTTTTTAAAAAGAAAAAGAAGTGAAATAAAAAAATACATCCAAAAAAGATTACCCATTGCTCATACTCCATTTATAGATTTCGCAATCGACAATGGCGAAAAGCTTTCCCAAAAAATCACAGAGATAGAAATAAAGGAAAGAAATTAAAGAAGTTTGTTTTTGAGATCCAGGGCTCCATCTCAGCTTACTGCTGCTGGTACTTTTTGGTTTATTCAAAATTGAAAATTTCTCATAAACATCAAAAAGTCTTTCGATTCCACCCCGAAAACAAAGAAGTTTGTTTTCTTGAGATCCAGGGCGGAATCGAACCGCCGTATAAGGGTTTTGCAGACCCTTGCCTTACCACTTGGCGACTGGATCAAAGGAGGAAATCTTCCCTTACAGAGACTGCCTGCCTTGCCGGTAGGCAGGTACACCCTTCGTATCGTACTGACTATGCTCCGTGCGATATATTCAGGGTTTTCGATATCCCCCACATAAGACAAAAAATTGTCTTATTACGAGGCACATATTAAAAAGCTTTGATTTTTCAAGCTTTTTAATATGTGCCTCGTGAGGGAATCGAACCCCCGACCATCTCCTTAAGAGGGAGCTGCTCTACCAGCTGAGCTAACAAGGCAAGAATTTGGTCACCCATAAATTTGTTGACCCAAATTTTGTTCGACCCCACCTCGTGGTTTTTGCCTTTCGTTATCACTCAAACAAAAACATCACTACGGTTCACAAAGTCTAAAAAACAGAAGAAGTTCTATTTTTAAAACGACTTTGTGCCCAGGAGAGGACTTGAACCTCCAAGGATTGCTCCACTGGTTCCTAAGACCAGCGCGTATACCAATTCCGCCACCTGGGCATTTATATACTCTATACTATTTTAGCTAAAAATTCAATATTTAGATTGATTTTTAAAGTATTTTGTACTACTATGGTTATAGCTCATTATGCCCGAGTGATGGAATGGTAGACATAGAGGACTTAAAATCCTCAGGACATAGTCCGTGTGGGTTCGAGTCCCACCTTGGGCACCATCCCAAAATCCCACAGGTCCGACCTGTGGGATTTTGTTATTATATTTAATTATATTTTTAAACTTTAGGCTATTCCTTATACTTTCACCTTATACCTGCCTACCGGCAGGCAAGCTAATCCCCTACCCTACTTTTAAAGTATTCACGAGTAAATTAAGTATTCCATAAACTCCAAACATTATGAATAGTCCTATTAACCCCCACATCATGTGTTTAATTCCTGTTGATCGAGCTTCTTCATTACCAGCATTCATTATCATAGTAACAACACCCCAAATAAACACAACTATGGCAATGATAAACATTAGTATTATCAAAGGTTGAATAATATTCGTTATAAGAGCACCAATAATTTTGGAACTTGTCATAGGTAACTATAATGAATTATTAACAACCTTGGGCATAACCAGGAACACATGGCAATGGGAATTTCTCATCTGTATTTGTACCCAAAGTTCTTCTTACTATACCTACAAGACTCCACATAGTTACAATAATAAAAAGACCTAAAACGCCATACAAGATGGTACCCTTTGCTTTATCTTTTGCTTCTTCAGATCCAGATGACCCAGCCATAATGAATTTAACAACTCCAATAATTATCATTACCATTGCAAAACCAATAAGAACTTTAATAATTATGTTCATAAGACTTTGACCTGTTGCAAGTATTGAAAATGCATTTTGTGGACCACTTGGAAGACTAACTTGAGCAAATGTAACAACCGGAGCCATAACACCCATAACGAACCCAATAATTTTGTACATAACTTAATTTATACTTAATTTACTAATATGAATCTATTATACCAAAGATTATCCTTGTCAACAAGTATTTATACTTCTAATGATATTGCTTCCATTTGTTCTTTTAATTTTGGAACAGCGATTGTAGCTGTATCCCAAAGAACTTTTGGATCAATTTCAAAATAATCATGCGCCATTATATTTCTCATTCCAACAACAGAACTCCAGCGAATATCTGGATTACGCTCTCTAATTTCTTCACTAAAATGAGTTGCAGCTTCACCAATAATTATAAATTCCATCATTACTGCATGGGAAGTTTTTACATCTTTAGTAAATGATTCAAGTGTTTGTCCATTTATATTATCTTTAATATGGTCACAAGCAATTATAATGTCATTTTTAAATTGTTCTAATTCTCTTTTCATATTTAAACCATTACAACTTCTTCTAAAATTTGTTTACGGAACGAGGTTTTAAGCATTTTTTTATCTATAATATCAACAGTTCGTCCAAGAACTTTTTCTAAATGATTTTTTATATCAACAATATCAAAAAGTGAAAGTTTACTATTTTCTCTATCAAAATCAAAAAGTACATCTACATCACTTAGTAAATTTTCTCCTCCTCTTACAGATGAACCAAAAAGACCCAATTCAGTAAGACTGTATTTGTCAACCAAATAAGGTTTTTCTTTACTTAAAATTTCAATAATTGCGTCTTTAGACATAATACTATTATACCAAAGATTATCCTTGTCAACAAGTATTATTAGATTATAAACAAATATTTTCCAAATTCTACCAACCACCTGCAATTATTCTAACATTAGGACCAATACCTACAATAGTTGAAAAACTATAGTTATCAATATGCCATTTATTATCAGATTTTAAACTTATATATATTACTTGATTTTTTTTATCATAATATTGTCCTGCACCAGGTGTGTAATCATCTGGATTAAAATCAAGATTAGTAATTCCAATTATATTAGCTTTATTAGAATCTTGAAAACCAATATTACTTGTTCCTTTTATTTGATCTTCTGTTAAAAGAATAACTCGAGCTAAAATCTCTTCTCTAGAAGATAATGTTGGTAGTTCTAATTTTTCAAAAAGTTTTTTTATCTCAAATTTAGCTTCACTATTATCAGTATAACCTTGATATACCCTCATTCTTCCATCAGTTTCATTTATCTTTATTTTTGAACATATATTAATAGCACCATAAGGAAATTCATTTCTATGACTACCAAGATTATCATTAAAAACAAAATGTGAAGCATTATCTTTAAACCATTTTTTAACATCAACTACACGAGATGGGCCTTGTTTGTTAATATAATAAGCAATATTTGTTTTATCATACGGTGATGGTAAGTTGGCTTGGGCATTTGCGATGTTGGGGAGAAGGATGGAATTTGTTAAAAGTGAATTAAAAAATTCTTTAATGGCAAGTTTGGAAGATTTGGGTTTCTCATTCAAAGCCACACTCTCACAACTGGGGCCATCACATGGTAAAGTCTCTGTATTCCAACCCAAACTACCACTTGCATTTGTAGCCCCGACTTTTAAGACAAATGAATTTGTAATTAAATGATCAGCAACGACAGGGTCGGTATAGTCAAATGCGCAAATATAATCTCTACCTTTTTCTATATTTATATCAGTAGTTACACTTTTTTTATTTAAACCTGCATTAAATCCAGGTATTGTTTTTTCAGATTGAACAGCATCCCAAAAACCACGAGCACCAACTTTGTTTTCTTTACAATACATATTACCAGAATCAACACCAGTTGTAGTTGTTAATTCATAACTGACAATTCCATCATCATTCCCGGTGCCAGGACTAACTTCTGTAATTTTAATTGTAACTCTTGTATTGTTTAAAATATTAAGAGGATCCAATGGGTCACTGAATACGGAAACTATATTATTTGTATTTGGCGGTGTAACTGGTGGAGTAACAGGAGGCGTTACGGGTGGTGTAACTGGTGGAGTAACTGGAGGAGTATTTGCCGGAGGTGTATATGTACCATTATTTTTATTTTGACTTGTTGTATTTGTATAGCCACTGTCTTTACTAATACCTGAAACCGTATCAATCAAAACATTGGCAATGAGTTGAGCACCAAGTAATATCGCAGCGCCTATCAATGTCCATGTCAAAGTCTTATGAGCTTTCTCAATGGATTCGCTATTCCCCCGTGCCATAACATATAAAAATCCAGAATAAATAACCATTACAATTACAATTGGAAGAACAATATCTGCAATTGTTTTTAAAATTGCACCCAAAATATCTTTAACATCTTTCTTTTCCCCCAATGGATTGTCAATTCCGACACATAGGCCAAAATCTGTAGATTTATTCTCACAAGCCTTTGTACAACAGTCATACGATGCACCGGCTATGCTTCTTTTACCATCAGTACCTATTTGTTTTAAACCTTTACATTGTTCTTCACAACTCGGTGTTTTTGTATCTGCCTGTGCATAAACTTGATTTATACCAGAAAAACTACTAATTAGAATAAGTAGAGCTAGCGACAATAATATAATTTTCTTAATGTTTTTTTGCATATTATTTTTACTTTAAATTTTGGACTTTATCTTTTAATTGATTATAAGGTGTGGCATCATTTTCTACATTTTGTCCAAACTGTGCCGTATTTCGCAGTATTGCTACAAGCGCATACATAGATGCAATTACAAAAAATCCAATAATCCCCCACAGAATAAATGTTTTTCCTTTGGTTGTTGCTTCTTCACTCCCTGGATTTGAAATCATCATTACAACACCAAAAACAAAAGCTACAACTGCAATTGTAAAAATAAATGGTATTACAAAAACTTGAGCTGCACAACCAAGATAATTTACATAACCCTTTAAGGTCTTTTCTGTGAGATTACATTTACCATTACCTAAATTAGCATTAATAGATGCATCATTTGTAAAACTGATCACACTTTTATCTTCAGTAATTGTAGGGTCTGTATAACCAGTAAATTGCCCAAAAGCTAATACGGGGGTCAAGATAAATAAAAATGTGAGTGATAAAATGTATTTTCTCATATATTCATTATACCATTAGAAATAATTATTATCCATAATTATTATTTACCAGAATTCCATTCTATTTTTCCATCGGACAGTCCAGCACGGCCACGACTTGTGTCATACCCAAAAGCACGAAATACAGTATAGACAATAAACCATGCACCCAGTATCATTAAAATCCCAAGGATAACGTGTTTAAAAATACTTTTTGCTTTTGTTCTTTTTTCTTCATTACCAGCACTAGTCATAAATAAAAAACCAGAATATGAGATTAACAATATAACAATTGGTAATAGTACCATTGTTAAAAAGAATTTAATAGTACTATTAATCAATTCAAAAATATCATTAAAACCACACATTTCTACTTTTCCTGTAGTTTCATTTACGATACGACCACACGGAATTGTAATTGATGCATCTGCAATATATGGAAATACAACAACAGTTAATGTGATTATAAAAATTAAAATAAATCTATAATTTTTCCTTTTATTATTCATATATTATGGTGTTGTTATTGGTACTGATGATGTAGATGATTTAGGTGGTGTATTAATTGTATTCAATAAAAATTCCATATTAGCTTGTGCTTTTTCATAAGCACCATCAGCATCAGCTCCACCGGCTAGAATAGATTGTGTTAATTCGCGAAAGATTTCAGATGTCTTAATCGCATTAGGGTCTCTCCATGCCATAGAACGAAGAGCTGATATTTGTAAAATACTTTGGTATGCCAATGATGGATCACTTGGGGCCTTTAAATCTTGTGCATAAACAGGTGGTAAAGAAAGTATTTTAGCAATATTTCCAGAATGAAATTGACTTGCTATTGTTTGTGTTGCTAATGATGCTGTAACTTTATTTGTAGAATATTTAGACATTGCAATACCTGTTAAATGAGCATATGTTTTTTTGGTTTTTAAATTTCGTGGTTGTGGAATTTCAGCAACTGAAAGTGATAAATTAGGATTTCTAGCTTGTAATTTAAATAATTCTGAAGAATTACCAATATAAAATACTACTCTTTCTGTTAAAAATGAACTACTGGCTTCGGGTAATGATTTGTTCCAAGAATAAATAAATTTATCTGGTGATGCAAAATCTGTAAAAAATGTTACAACTGCTGGTAATGACAAACCAAGTGTTGTTTGGTGTGTTCCCAATGTTGAATAATATTGATTTGAATCATTTATTGAAACTATAGGATTACCAACTTGAAGTAATAACAATGATATTATGTCTTTTGCATGTATGTTATTTTCAAATCTTCCAAATGATATTGTACTTTGAATAAAAGCACCAGTAGGATCTTTCTTTGTTAATTTTTCTGTTAATGGTATAAATTCATCCCAATATAATGGAGGATTTACAATTCCTTCGTTTGTTAATAAAGTTTTATTATAATACAAAACTAATGGGTCTATTAAAAATGGATACGCAGTTATTCCACGCTGTGATAAAAACAAAGAAAAAGCTCCAGGATATGAATCTAAAAATAATTTTTGTGGAAAAACAGAATAAGGTATTGGCTCTATTTGAGATTCAAATCTTGAAATTGTATCATTGTCTATAAAAAATAAATCAGGCGCATTTCCATCTGCAAAACTTTCAATTAATTCAGATTGGTATGTATCTTTATTTTTAGGAATATAGCTAATTTTAAAATCATTAATTCCATTAGATAAATCATTCATATAAGAGAGAAATTGTGGATCATTAACTACACCCCATACAACAACAGTTCCCGAACCTTTTACCTTTTGTTTTGATGATGGTGTTGGTATATAACCAGCAAATACCATAACAGCAAATACAGATGCAACACCAAAAATAATTAATAATATTGTTTGAAATTTTTTATTAGGCATAAGAAAATATAATTGTATTATCTATTAACGAATCATAGGACATACTCCTATAATACCATATTCATGGTGTTGTGTGTCAAAATATTCACCAAATGAAAAACCGGCGTGATCCAAATATTCCAACATGTCATCATGTTTTATTCGTGTATCTGGATGAACAGTTACTCCATGTGCATTTTCATATAGTTCTACCAATAAAATCAAACCACCGGGAGCAAGTGTTCTGATACATTCTTTTAAAACAGATTCTCTGTATATTATGTTTCGTAATGTATGATAAACAAATACAATATCACATGTTTTATCTCGTATTGGTAAATTATTACCATTATCAAAATCAAAATATATTGTTTGTAAAGATTTATTATTTTCTGATCTTTTATTGTCTAAAATAATAATTTCTCCATGTGGAATATTTTTTATGGTCTCTATTATATGTTTAGAATTAGGTTCACCAATACACAAAATACGAGAATTGGATTTAATTGGTAAATTTTTCAAAATATCTTTTATCTCTGTATTCATTTTAGATATTTATTAATCAATGACTGCAAGTGATGCCAAGGAATCCCCTGCGCGTAACTTCATAATACTAACACCCTGAGTACTGCGCCCCAATACCGGTACAGATGACATATCTGTACGAAGTGTTTGACCCTTTTTAGATATAGCAATTAATTCACCTTCGGTTCCAGCAATTCGTGCCGAAATAATTGAACCGGTTTTTTCAGTAACTTTTGCAGTCAAAATTCCACTACCACCTCTTTTTTGAACCTTATATTCAGATAATTTAGTTCGTTTACCAAGACCCTTTTCGCTAATTGTAAATAATGTTAAATCATTTTTATCTTTAGAAATTGAATTAACATTGATTATAAAGTCTGATTTTTCAAGTTTCATTCCAATAACACCAGCAGCTCCACGACCCATTTGACGAATATCAGATTCTTTAAAACGAATAGATTGCCCATGTGAACTAACTAACAAAACTTCATTACCTTTTTCCAGTGCTAATACAGATATAAGCTCATCACCCTTTTCCAAACTAATTGCCAAAAGTCCACTACGACGCACATCTTTAAACGATTCATAAGCGACTTTTTTAGCTGTACCATTTTTAGTAACTAGCATTAATGACTCAAATTTAGCTTTATCTTGTTTACTAATTGGTAAAATAGAAGTTACGCGTTCATCTCCACCTAATGAAATAAAATTATTGATTGATTTACCTTTTGTCGCGCGTTTTCCTTCGGGAATATCATACATTCGTATTTGATATGCTCGGCCCTGGTTTGTAAAGAATAGTAAATCCGCATGAGTATTTGCATCTATAAGCATTGTTACAAAATCTTCTTCTTTTGTTTCAATATCAATTGTGCCAACTCCTCCACGATTTTGTTTACGATATTCCATAGGATCAGTTCGTTTTACATACCCACCGGCAGTATAAACAAGAACTGATTCTTTTTCTGGGATTAAATCTTCTTCATTCATGGATTTAAGACCACCTTTAACAATTTTTGTTTTGCGGTCATCAGCATAGATCGCACGGACAGAGACTAATTCATCGCCTATTATTTTTGTTACTTTTTTATAATTTGTTAAAATACTTTCAAGTTCAGCGATTAGTATTTGTTTTTCTTTAAGTTCAGTTTCTACAGCTTTTCTTTCAAGACCAGCTAATTTTTGTAAACGCATTTCCAAAATTGCTGTGGCTTGGAGATCGCTGAATTTAAATCTTTTTATCAAAGCCTCTTTCGCAGCACCTGCATCGCGACTACCACGAATAATAGAGATAACTTCATCAATAAAGTCCAAAGCTTTTTTAAGACCCAACAATATATGTTCACGATCACGAGCTTTGTTTAAATCAAATTTTGTACGACGAGTAATTACTTCTCTTCTGTGTTTTATAAATTCTTCGATAAAGTTTTTCAATGATAAAGTTTGTGGTATTCCATCAACAAGTGCAACTAAATTATAATGAAAAACGCTCTCTAGTTGTGTATGCTTATATAAATAATTTAAAACTTTTTGAGGATGGGCACCGCTTTTAAGGTCAACAACTACGCGCATCTCTCGTGTAGATTCATCACGAAGACCTTTTATACCGTCGATTTTTTTATCTCGAACCAGATCTGCAATTGATTCTACAAAATTGGCTTTGTTTGTTCTATATGGCAATGATGAAACTATGATTTGAAATTGCCCACCTTTTTGTTCAATTATTTCGGCTTCACCTCGTACAGTTACACCTCCGCGACCTGTTTGATATGCATGCAAAATATCTTTTTTGTCATATGCTACGGCTCCTGTTGGAAAATCTGGACCTTGAATAAATTCCATTAAATCTTCTGTAGTTGATTCTGGATTTTCATTAAAATGTAAACATGCATCAATAACTTCACCTAAATTATGAGGTGGAATATTTGTCGCCATACCAACAGCAATACCCAATGTCCCATTTAATAAAAGTCCTGGGACAATTGTTGGCAATACAATTGGTTCGTTTCTTGTTTGGTCATAGTTTGGTCGAAAGGCTACGGTATCTTTTTCTAAATCTTGCAAAAAAACTGAAGAAATTTTAGACATTTTGGCTTCGGTATAACGCATGGCCGCCGCATTGTCGCCATCGATTGATCCAAAGTTACCTTGGCCAAATATCAATGGGTACCTGTATGAAAAATCTTGAGCCATACCCACCATCGAATCATAAACTGCAACATCACCATGTGGGTGGTATTTACCCAAAACCTCACCGACTACAGCTGCAGATTTACGAAATCGTCCACCAGAAGTTAAGCCCATTTCATGCATGGCATATAGTATGCGACGATGAACAGGTTTAAGACCATCACGAATATCTGGCAATGCACGCATAGTAATAACACTCATTGCATAGTCTAAATACGATTCGCGCATTTCTGTAACAATTGGACGAATTTGAATTCGATCATGTTCTATCACAATTGGAACATTTGAATTGTCTGATTCTTCATTTGTATTTTTCTTGGGTGTTTTTGCCATAATCTATTTATTCTTATTAATAACCTCGGTCCCATTATTTATATCTTCCGAAACTGTAACACTTGCATCTTTTATGAATGATGATACAGGTGCAATATCTCTACCAACACCTTTGAAATCATATAATTTTCCTTTGTGTAATACAACATAAAGCATTGCAATTATAAAAGTAATAAGTCCTGCGAGAATTAATGCTTTTCTTTTTTTATCTTTTGGATTTAAATTTTTTTCAAATTCAAACATATTTATAAATTAAGCAACACAACTTCACCTTCTTTACCTGTTAAATCTTTTTTCTTAACAGTCAATTTGTCAATTGATGTTACTTTTTCTTGACCGGCTTCTTTTAAGAAAGATTTAATTTTCAAACTATCAGACCCAATTGGAATAATCAAACCTGCATCGGACCCAATAGCCATTTTGTATGCCATTTGGTTAGACATATCATCATGTCCTAATGGTACAAAAATAATATCACAAGTCCCAATCTTTCCACGAAATTCGGGAGTCAACATTGCATCTGTTGCAAGCCCCATAAATACCAAATTCATCCCATCTAAATTCATACGATAAACCGTATTTATATAATTTTCACCAGAAAGATTAACTTCGCCTCCTATGCCTTCGATAGACAAACCCGTAATTTCATAATTCCCTGGCCCATCAATAACAAATGGAACGGTCTGCCCATATTCCATATTTTCTGGACCATTTGTGGCATCCGTATGAGTTGACACCAAAACAACATTTGCTCCAAATCTTGGAACTTTGCCATCTTTCATAATTTTAGGTGGATTATACGCAAGCGTAAAATCACCATATTGAATCTTTAAACAACTTTCTCCGTGGTATGTAACAATCATGCAACTAGTATACCCAAAAATCGTATTATAGTAAAGCCAATATAAAGAATTGCGAATAATATTAAATTATGCTAATCTTTGTACAGTCTTTTATTAATAAAATCTGCATTTTCTCTTAACCCTATTGGGTCCCTGATTGTTTCCGGTACCAATAGAAAAGAAAATGCCATTAAATATGAATGAGGAACTTACATTAAAGTCCATCATCGAGAATTCACCTGTTGGACCCCAACTGGAAGCTCTCGTTGAAGGTACCGTTATTGGTATTAAAAAATCGTCCGTTTATATAGATTTGGCGCCATTTGGTACTGGTATAATTTATGGTCGCGAATTTATCGCAGCCCGAGACATTATAAAAAAAATCAGTATTGGTGATACTGTCAAAGCCAAAGTTGTTGAAGTTAAAAATGAAGAAGGTTATGTAGAATTGTCTTTGAAAGAAGCCAAGCAAGCTTTGATTTGGAGTGAAGCTGAAAAACATATAAAAGCAAAAACCGTTCTTGAAATTCCTGTAAAAGAAGCCAACAAAGGTGGTCTTATACTAGAATGGCAAGGTATCCAAGGATTCTTACCAGCATCACAACTTCGTTCGGAAAACTATCCACGAGTTACAGATTCCGACAAAGACAAAATCATGGTAGAGCTTAAAAAGCTTATTGGTAAAAAATTAACAGTTACAATCTTAACTGCAATTCCTAAAGAAGGTAAATTAATTTTCTCTGAAAAAGAAAACAATCCCGAGGAACGCGCTGAAACATTATCCAAATACAATGTGGGTGATGAACTACCTTGTGAAGTTTCTGGTATTGTGGACTTTGGAGTATTCTTAAAAATTGAAGAAGGTCTAGAAGGTCTAGTTCATATCAGTGAACTTGATTGGGGTCTAGTTGAAGACCCTCGCCAATTATTTAAACTAGGAGAAGCAATTCGTGCCAAAGTTATAGAAGTTAAAGAAGGTAAAATTTCCTTGTCTATCAAAGCTTTAAAGGAAAATCCTTGGGCAGAATTTGAAGGTAAAATTAAAAAAGGTGATATTGTTTCCGGAGTTATAATTAAATTTAATAAACATGGTGCATTAGTTTCTATCAAACAAGGTGTTGCTGGACTTTGTCATCAATCAACAATGGGTGGCGAAGACAAAATTCGTGAAAAACTTTCATTGGGTAAAAACTACAATTTCCAAGTAACATTGTTTGAACCGAAAAACCAACGAATGACACTAGTACTGTTAGAAGATGGAGTTCCTGCTAAAACAGAATAAAAATAAGAAAACATAAACGGTGCAAAACCCATTACAATGGATTGTAATGGGTTTTGTTTTTTATTATAATGTATATATTATTATAATAATTAATTTTCTATGAACAAACAAAAGAAGATAGAGTGGATTCTGCGCATAGCTGTTGCAGGTGAGTTTATTGGTCATGGTGTATTTGCACTTCAAGCAAAAACATCTTGGTTTGGATATTTCAAACCTTTTGGAATCACGGACCCGTCGACAATAACAACAATTCTTATGGTCGTTGGTGCTATTGATTTATTATTAGCACTATTAGTATTAGTAAAACCTATACGCCCTGCAATTTTATGGATGGCAATTTGGGGATTATTCACTGCTATGATTCGTTGGCCAATTGGCGCAGATCCAGTTTGGGATTTTGTTGAAAGATGGGCAAACTGGGGAGCACCACTGGCTTTATACTATGTCTTAAACTTAAATTCACAAAACTCTACACCAAATCAACAAAATATAAACAGATAAATCTAAATAAATAAAAAAGAGCCTAACGGCTCTTTTTTATTTATAATTCTTCTAAATTCCAAACTCCCTGATCTTCACTACCTAAAACCCAAACAGAATACCCTCGTACATTTTTAGCCTTAATCTGATCAAACTTTGTTTTGAAAGATTTTTCGTCTTCATACCAAATCGTATAATTTTTCCCATACATATTATATGAAACCCAGGGAATATTTCCATAATATTTCGACATACCAGTACCAGTTGTCATATTTTTAAAATCTTTTTTATTAGTATTTAAAAGTTTTGTATTTACTAAAGAATGTTTGACCATTCTAAAATGTCTTTTTTCTTTACTTCGATATGCCCAACCATATACAGGAATACCAAAAGAAATTTTTTCAGGAGGAACATTTTTTAAAGAATAATTTAAAACTTTTTTACTCCACAAAATTGTAGCTACAGGCCCCGGAGAATTTGGTTGGTCATAAGCCATGATTGATAAAAAATCGACATTATCTGCCAAAACTTTATAATCATAAACCCCTGCCCAATTATTCCAATAATTTACTGTATAATCAGCTTTATTGTCGGAAATTTTAGAAACAAGAGCAATAGAAAGTTTTAAATCATCTTTTTCAAATTCATTTTTAAGATATTTTACAAATGCAGTAAATTTATTTTTGTGACTAATTGGAATATTTTCTAAATCTAATTGCCAACCATAGTAGTCATTATTCTCTGCCTCGTCTCGCATATAGGCTGAAACTTTTTGCCAATTTTCATGATTATCTAATAAATCTAAAATTATTTTTTGACTAAAAAAATCTCCATCAGTATTTGCTAAAAGTGGCATAACTTTTACATTATTTTCTTTGGCAAGTAATAATACATCATCTTTCATTCTGGAAACTATTTCTCCATTTGTATGCAATTCGTATGTTTGTGGTGCCAAAAGATCTATTTTTGAAATATTCTTAAATAAAGATTCTCTTGCATCCGGTGTTTCTGTATAATACCAAAGCCCTTCCATTGCATATAGTTTTGGAGCAAATAACACAAAAAATAACAAAAATAAAACTATTTTCTTCATATAATATATTCTAACACTATTTCTGATTAATTTGATTTGAGGCTGTGGGGTGGCCGAGAGTAATTATTTTTTCTATGGCGAGAATACATTTTGGGAAAACATTTTTTAATATTTCATTATCCGTATCATCAAAATCAGACAAAACATTTGGTTTATAAAGTTCTCCATTTTCTCCTGTTTTGCTAATTCCAATTCGTAATCGTGTATAGTCTTTACCACCATAATAAACATTGATAGATTTTATACCATTGTGTCCCCCATCACCTCTGTCATGTGAAATTTTAATAGTCCCAATAGCTAAATCAATTTCATCATGAACAACAATTATTTTTGATAACATATATGGATCAATTCTTTTGATTCCTTCTAAAACTTGTCCCGATTCATTCATAAAAGTCTGTGGTTTGAGTAACAAAACTTGTTCACCACCTATTTGAATTATGCATTTTAAAGATTTAAGATATTTATCATATTCCCATTCGTGATTATTAGCCAAAATATCCAAAACCCGCCAACCAACATTATGACGAGTATTTTTGTATTTATCACCTGGATTGCCAAGACCTATTATTGGGATCATAAAAAGATTATAGCATAAAAACCACGGAAAAACAAAATTAACTATATGTCAAACTATTTTCATGCTATACTATTTTGATGGAAAATCCACAAAAAATGTCTGACATAAAAATAAAGAAAAAAGATTCCATTTGGGACATAATTAAATTTATGCTTTTGGCTTTTATTATTGTTATTCCTATTCGCATGTTCATTGCTCAACCATTTTTAGTAAATGGACGATCTATGGACCCAACTTTAAAAAATCATGATTATTTAATAGTAGACGAATTGTCTTACCATATTCGTGAACCCAAACGAGGTGAAGTTATAATTTTTCGATTTCCAGGAAATACAAAAGAACATTTTGTAAAAAGATTAATTGGTATCCCAGGAGATACTATAAGAATTATAGATGGTACTGTCACAGTTATTACAAAGGATGGTAAAAGAGTTTTACTTGAAGAACCCTATGTCAAGAATCATTCTTATGAAAGCCTAGTAGATATTGTTGTTCCTGATGGTCAATTGTTTGTCATGGGCGACAATAGGTCTGAAAGTTATGATTCCCGCATGTGGCGATTTTTACCAAGAGATTTGGCAACAGGCCGAGCATTAGTTAGACTATATCCTTTTAATAATATTGATTATCTACCAGGGCAACATATTTATGCTGAAATAAACAATACAAACATTAATAATAATTAAATAAATCTATGTCTACAAACAAACCTCGTAAAGAACCATTTCAAAGTCCTAAAGGCATGCACGATATCATGGGTGATGTGTATTATGCATATCAAGGATTGTTTGAAAAAGCTCAAGAAGTCGCTGTATATTATGGATTTAAACCAATTGCAATTCCAATAGTTGAACAACAAGAACTTTTTGAAACAACTATTGGTATTGGGACCGATATTGTCGATAAAGAAATGTATACTTTAAAAACCAAAGGTGGGGACCAGTTGGCTCTTCGCCCAGAATTTACTGCTGGGGTTATGCGTGCATATATAGAACATGGTATGCAGTCTGAAACACAACCAATAATGCTTTATTCTTCGGGTCCATTATTCCGTCATGATAAACCTCAACGCGGAAGATACCGACAATTCCATCAATTTAATTTGGAAGTTCTTGGTACAAAAAAAAGTATAGCAGATGCTTTAGTTATTAAAACAGCAGTTGTTATAATTGAAGAAGCCGGAGCAAAAAATTTGATAGTGGATATTAATAGTATTGGAGATAAAGAATCTCGTACAAATTATTTACGTGAATTAACAACATATTATAAAAAACATATTAATCAAATGCCTGCCGAAGCTCGTGAACGACTAAAGACTAATCCTTTGCGACTATTAGATTCCAAAGATCCAAAAATGATTGCTATTAATATTGATGCTCCAGAATCTGTAGCATTTCTTAATCCTGAATCTAAAAAACACTTGAAAGAAGTTTTAGAATATTTAGACGAAATGAATATAGTTTATCGTTTAAATAAAAATTTAGTTCGAGGGCTTTCTTATTACACTCATACTGTATTTGAAATTTTTGATGAATCAGATTCTGAAGTTGGGCCATTATCTCTTGGTGGAGGTGGAAGATATGATTATTTGGGTACAATGCTTGGATCAAAAAAAGAAATTCCGGCTATAGGTATGGCTTTTGGTATGGATAGAATCATTGAATCACCTTGGTACACAAATTTAGCCCCTAAAATTAACAAAAAACCAAAATGTTATTTTATTCAACTTGGTTTTGATGCTAAATTAAAAGCCTTGCCAATTATTGATATACTACGCAAAGGTCACATCCCAGTATTACAATCTCTAACTAAAGACAGCTTAACATCCCAACTTGCTACTGCCGAGCGATCTGGTGTGCCTTATACATTGATTTTTGGACAAAAAGAAGCATTAGAAAATAGTGTTATTGTTCGTGACATGGTTAATCATTCCCAAAAAACAGTTAAAATAGATAAGCTTGTAGAATACATAAAAGAAATGAAATAACATGAAGAGAATAATTCTTCAAAATCCAAATAAAATCCTAAGAAGAATATCTCAAGTTGTACGAAATGAGGAATTTAAATCTGTAGATCTAAAAAAAATATTGCGTGACATGAATGACACTTTAGAATTTGAATACGATGGTGTAGCATTAGCAGGGCCACAAATAGGTATAAATAAAAGAATTTTTGTTGTATCAGGAAAAGTATTTAGTAAACCTGATGGAAAAAATACTGTTATAAAAAATCTTGTATGTATTAACCCAGAAATAATAAAACTTTCAAAAGATAGAAAATTAATGCACGAAGGATGCTTGTCCGTACGACCAATATATGGGGACATTCGCCGGGCTAGCCGGGCTACCATTCGTGCGCAAGACGAAAATGGTGAATATTTTGAAATTACTGGCAGTGGAATAATTGCTGAAATTTTTCAACATGAAATTGATCATTTAAATGGAATTTTATTTATAGACAATGCAATAAATTTAAAAGATGACATGCCACGAACATTAGAAAAACAAAAAAAGATGAAATAATATGTTGAAATATATTTACTTTGGAACACCAGAATTATCACGAGATTTGCTAGATAATTTAATAAAAATCTACAGTAAGCCTGAACTTATTATAACTGCACTTGATAGACCATCGGGTAGAGGTCTTAAGATGAAACCATGTCCAGTGAAAGAATACACAATAGAAAATAATATCCCCTATTTAGAACCAGACAAATTAATAAATATTAAAGAAGATTTAAAATCATATAATGCCGATATTGGTATACTTTTTGCATACGGAAAAATAATTCCCCAATGGTTATTAGAAATATTTCCTAATGGAATAATTAATGTCCATCCATCACTTTTACCATTGTATCGTGGATCATCACCTTTGATTGGACCAATATTAAATGAAGATACTACAACTGGTATAACAATTATGGATATGGATAGTGAACTTGACCATGGTGATATATATTTACAAAATAAAATCGAAATAAAACCTGATACAAATAGAAATGATTTAGAAAATTATGTTATAAATACTGCTCCACAAATGTTAAAAGAGGTTTTAGAAAAAATAGAAGAAAAAAATATAAATAAAATATCTCAAGATCATAATTTAGCTACTTATACAACAAAAATAAAAAAATCTGATGGTGAAATATTAAACTCTGATACTGATGAAATAAAATATAGAAAATACAAAGCATATATTGGCTGGCCTGGGATTTATTATATAAACCCCCTCCCAGCCTCCCCCTTGTCAGGGGGCGGAGAAAATCACAAAATCCGCATAAAGATAACAAAAGCTAGTTTTATAGATAATAAATTTATAATCGAAAAAATTATACCCGAAGGTGGTAAAGAAAAAAATTATAATAAAAAATTAAACTAAACCTCGTAAGAAATATCCAACAAAATAAGCAACAGTTGCAGCAACACCCCCAATAAATAATGTTTCAAATATTGATTCAATTGGATTAGTATTTGTTATTTTACCCCTGATTCGTCCAACAAATATAAAAGCCAAAGATGTAAAAATAATAGATATTATAAATTCATTACCATCCCAAACACCAAAGACTGCAGATACAATATATGCAATCAAAGGTATACAACCAATGATAACAAAAGACGTAAATGTAGCTAATGCTGTATTAAAAGGGCTATGTGTTGGTATTATTCCACTTTGGGATTGGTGAGACTTTTCCGATAGATAATTCCCCGATGCCATTGAGAATCCATCAGCTAACACATTTGATATTCCTAAAACTAAAACAATCGCCGGGCTCAAGCTTGCCCCAGCAACACCAGCAATAATCGCAAAAGTAGTAACTGTTCCATCTAATGCTCCATAAACAAATTCTGGTAAATAATTGTGTAAAAAGTTTCTTATTGAATTCATAACAAATATCATAGCATACAAATGCTGATTTTTAAATTAAAATTTCTGTGCGTTCTATAGAATATGCACATACTGGCAATTTTAAAATTTCTCCCAATTCCTCGGCTAAGACTCGCATATAAGTTCCGGAAGAACATTTTATCAAAACTTTCACAATTAAAACTTGATCAAGACTTTCTTTATATAAAGTCCAAGATTTTATAATTTCATTTTGCCGAAAATCTCCCCCAACCAAATTTGTGATTTTAACAACCTGATTAAAGATTTCTTTCAAACTTTTTTTATATATTTCTAAAACTTCAATACTATATATTGTAATTTCATGATTAACATTAGGTGTTTCTCCATCTCTTGCATGCATCCACAATGGTTTACCTTCAAACATTTTAGACGAAAATTTATGAAAATCTTGTAGTCTTTTACCAACTAAATTTTGAAATGCATTTTCTATTTCATTTTTTAAACTGTCAGATAAAATAATCCCAGTATCAACATCTTTTAAAATACCCAATAAATCCCCTGTATCAGTACTAATACCTAATACAAAATCAACTTTATATATTTTATCAGCATGTATATATTTATCTTTATCTTTTATATCATTGCCTGATAAAAATATCATTTCACCACTGGCTGCCGGATCAAGCCTACCGGCAAAAGTTACTTTTTCACTATCTGGAATATTGTAATCTTTAACAATTCTTTTTAAACATTCCAATGGTGTTTCGCCTATATTTTTATAAGTTTTATATATTCCCATATTTATTTTTATCTTGAATTTTTGTAGTGCTATACATATCAGTATTAAAGCCAATAATTTTTACAAATTTTGTCTTATTTAATTGCCGTCTTTCTTTTAATGCTATTTCCAGCTTTTCTTGGTCATAGCCTGTTGCTACAATATCTGGTATTAAATTATTAAAAATAGTCCATTTACCAATATCTATATCCCCTTTATGAATGACAATATTAGGATATATTTTATTTATCATTTCAGACCTTTCTTTAAAACTATATATTGTTTGACGATTTTTATAATTTTTAACATATTCGTCACTTGCCAAACATATATGTAAATCTCCACCAAGTTGTATAACTTGGTCTAAAAAATAAATATGCCCTGGGTGCAATATATCAAAAACCCCAAAAACAAGTACTGTCATAAAGCCATAATAGCACGCTTTAATATTTTGATGTAAATGGATTACGCAAAGACAAGCCTTTGAGCATTTTTTTAACACTTGTGGCTCCCCTTTTAAATAAAGTTTGTTTTTTACCGGATTTACTTTTAAATTCTTGGACTATTTGATCTTTGACATCATTTATAGCCAAATACAAATCAGACTTTTGAGATACTGCATAAAACTTTTTACCATTTGAATTAATATCAAATTCGGCTTTAAATATATCACCTTTATTATGGTGATTCGTTGTTTTACCAACTTCTACATATATAATTGCCTCATTATCATTTAAAAACCTATTTACAAATGCCAAGCTTTTATTAATATGTTCTGTTATTGAACTTGTTAGCTCCATATTGGTACCTTTTATATTTGTGCTCATATATTTATATAAAATTAAATGATAATACCGCCTATATAGATTATACCATGAGATTTAAAATTTTACTTGGGCTATGATGGCCACTGACAATACGAACTTTCGCTTTAGGTAAAGCAAACAAACCTGCCACAATTTCCACCACCCTGTGATTTGCCATATTTCTTTCGGCTTTTTGTTTTACACATATCAAATACTCATCATCTTTCTTTTTAATGACACTTTCCTTTTTGACCCCAGCTGTAACTTTTATTTTTATGTAAATAAAAAAATCAAATTTAATTAATTATTCTAAGAAAACCAAACACGCCATTATGATTACTCCTAAAATCAAAAAAAATAATTGCGAAAAAGAATGGCTAATTTTTTTAGTTTTATGTAGCTCTGGAATTAAATCAGTCATTGCAATATAAATAAATCCACCTGCAGCGAATGGAAGCACCCAGTTAATAAAAATTTCACCAACTTCTCCTAATAAAAAAGCTACAATGGTTCCTAATACTGCTGTAATAGCTGATAAAAAGTTTAACCACAAAGCTTTCTTTCTTGTATATCCTGCATGTAACAATACTGCAAAATCTCCTATTTCTTGTGGTATCTCATGTAAAATAACTGCTAGTGTTGTAGCAATACCAAGTGGGATACTTACCAAAAAACTTGTTCCTATAATAATTCCATCTATAAAATTATGAACTCCGTCAGACAAAAGTACGAGTTTGCCTACTGGATGAATAGAATCTTCCTCTACATCATCGGCATGGTGATGCCAGTGCATAAACTTTTCTAATATAAAAAATACAAAAATACCACCAATTATAAACAAACTTATAACAACAGGATTGACAGAAGTTTCAAATGCTTCGGGTATCAAATGAATAAATGCATCTCCTAAAAGAGCTCCTACCGCTAAACTAACAAGTAAGAAAATATATTTTTTCATAACCTTCTCTTTGATAGAAAGTGTAAAAACCCCAACCAATGAAACCAAGCTTACAACAATAACTGCTAATAATGCGTAAATATATGCTGTAATCATACAAAAAGTATATTCTAAATACAAATCACTTGCAAGTCGCAAATAAAAAAGCCCTGAACATCACAATAGTGAGAGGTGGGCTTGAGATTCTTCAAAAGGAATAAACAATTATATTAGTGCTACAAAACGATTCTCGCGTTCACCACACCATACATAATCGTATAAGAACCTTCCTACGCTAAAAAAGATTCCACTAGATAAATAAATTTTAAAGTGGAACACTAAAAAATCTTCTACAGGTTCCTTTTTATATCCAGGATCGAGTTCGGGATAATGATTTTTAACCAGAAAATGAAGATCGAACTTTGAAAGATTGGCATCGAGGAGAAATTTTTTACATTCTTCGGATGTAGAAAAGATTGCATCCACAATTCTATTCTGAGGAATTGCAATTTCATTTAATCGTCTTTCAAATGATGAAAAGATTGTTGCATAGTTTCCATCTTTTCCTTTCTGTTGTCTTCTCATATCAAGAAGGATTGGTGGACCAATTTTGTTGATTTGTCCATCCAACTTCCATTTCTTTTTATACCATTCGGAACTAAAATACGATGTGCAGTCTTTTTTGTGCTCATGCACAGTTTTAGTATGATTGCATGCGGGTAATAAATAAATCCCCATCGGAACTAAAAAATCATTTCCTTTTATCATCGGATTATTTTTTAAGTAAGGACAATTTTTTTTATGGATGTCCATCATCCCCGTTCTTATATTTTGATCACAAGTGTCACACTTATCGCAACATGCCACCATGTGCCTAATCACTCCTTCATTGAAATTATGACAATTACATTTACATAATGTTAAATCACTACCTGAATTACAATTTTTCATAGCTTTATATTTTGTTTATCTAAATAATACACTAATTAGACAATTTGTCAAAATCATGTAAAGTACTAGGCCTTACCTAGTACTTTACATTTCTTCATTACTTAAGGTTAATGGAGCTTTTCTTGATTCCATGTATTCAAATAAAAGATGTCCAATAAACATAAATATAAAAAATCCTAAATAAAGAAAGATTAATTCTTTATAATCTAATCTCAAACCTTTAAAAAAATCCATAACGGTTATTGTTAACCAAGAAGTTATCGATAAAGCCCCAGCAATGTTACCCATACGGCGCCATTTGGCAGTTATGTGGTGAGCTTGGTCTTTTACGGAATTCATCATTTTTCTTGCAATTGGACCAGAAAGCAAAACCCCATTAATAATAAGAATTGTAATAACGGTTTGAACAAATAAGAATTTTTCTGTTACAACAAAATATTTTGATATTAAAAATACACTGATAAAATCAAAAGATAACCCAACCCAAACAACTTTACTAATTGTTGGGAAAAGACTATATACATGTTGTTTAAGAAGTTCTGAACGATTAGATATTAAAAATAAAAAATCTAAAACAATTACTGACCCAAGAGTAAAAATAGAGTGGAACCCATGCATAAAATGAAAGATTTGAATTGAATCAAACGATCCTCGCCAAGCTGAATATGATGTCATAAAAAATGCCATCAAAAAAGTAATAGCATAAAATGGTGTCAATAAATAGGAAAACTTTTCTTCTTTCTTTGCACGAAGCATTATCATGATACAAGTTATCAATATCAAAAAGATGTATAAGATAATCATTAAGGGGAAAGTTGATACGATTTCAGGTATAGTTGCCGCAACGGATATACCTTCATGGGCTAATGCGCGAGTTGTGGGTAAAGAAAGAAAAAATGCTAAAGAAGAAATAGCTGTCCCAATTAAAAAAAGATTAAATAATTTCATACTTAACCAATCATCCACTATCCAATTTTTTGACGAATGCCGGCGAATATCTCGAATACTAAAGATAAAACCCCAAAGAGCTGATGCCCCAAGTATTGCTAAACCTAATTGCTTCAAAAGCAGTAATACCTGATTTAAATGTATACCCCAAATTAATTCCATATTATTTTACTTGTCCCCAAGAGAACTTGATTGTCTTGATGGGATAAAAACTAATAAAACTGTTCCTGTAATATATAAAATTTTAGCAATATAATTTACAGCCAAATCTCCCCCATTGGCAATATAAACCGTACTTATAAAAAAAGATAATCCAGCAAATATTAAAATTATCTCCACATAATTAATTTGATTTCTTATAAATGAAAACATATATATTATTATATAGGAAAATTGTAATAAGGCAATAAAAAAGGCTGAACATTTCTGAACAGCCAGTATTCCTATAATTTTATTTTTTCTATATGATAGAAACGGGTTTTAGAATTTCTTTATGTAAAAAATTTACCAATTTGACAAGCTCCTTATAATATCTACCCCATGTTTTAGTTTTAGGTTGACAATCGCAAGGAAGGCCTTGCCTTTCTATAAGAGCTAAATCAATTTCGACATCTTTTTCGGAAAACATACGATTGTGTGTCATTCCAACAAGGTATCCGAGTTCTATTTTTATTTCAGTTGGTAATTCAACATATAACACAGAATCTTCAATGTACCCACCAGTATCAAATGTAACATTGTTATCTAAGTTCTCCATTATCACAGAAAAGTCATGATCCCCTTTTATAAAAACTTTAATATCTGGTCTTATCTCTTCGAACAAATGTTTCCATTTCAATAAAAATTCTTTTCTTTTGTCTGGTCCTGATTTTATAGATTTTACAGGTTTTGGTATGTTCTTCTTCATGATTTTTACTTATTTTTAGTTTCCTTCACCTTACTACTTGACCTTGACTTTGTCAAATGGAATTGGTAATGTGGTGTCAATAATGTGGTGTCAGGTACCATTAATTTAAGAGCAGTCCCCGGCAGGGATCTTTCATTACATGAACTGTACACCTTTCGTATCGGGCTCGTTATCACTTCACGCGATATACTCAAGGTCTTCGCTCCCTGGATTAAGGGTGTCAGGTACCATTTTTAACCTTAAGCTAAATAACCTTCTACAACTGTAACTTCTTCATTATCAAAGTATTCTATATCATTAGAAGCTATTGCTTTTTCAAATAGTATCTTTGAGTATAGTGATGGAGCATTTTTTGCTCGAGATAGAGTTACATGCGGGTATTTATTTTTAGATTTTGGGTTTTCAACAAGAATATCATCTCCAAATTCATCATAAGCCCTGCCAATTATTTTTATATTATATTTTTTCCCTATTTCTATTCCATCTAAATTACTTGGTTCAAACTCAATCGTTGAATGATGCCCAAAAACTTTTGTATGTTTAGGAGGAAATCTTTTTAATAAATCCTCTGTATTTTTTACAAATAAAGCTGTGAATTTTATTTCTTTTTCCATATTAAAATTATATCACACATTCGAATTTTATTAATCTGTATGTTAAAATAAATGAATGATTAAGAAAAATAATTATGCTTTTATAGATGGAGCAAACTTGCATCAAGGTATGAATTATCTTGGATGGGAGATTGATTACAAGAAACTGAGAGTATGGTTAACTGATAAATTTAATATAACAATTGCATATATATTTTTAGGTAATATCCCAAAATATGGAAAACTTTATGCATATTTACAAGAATGTGGCTTCATACTTATATTCAAGGAAGTAGTGTATGACAATACAGGTAAACCAAAAGGTAATTGTGACGCCGACTTAGTACTAAAGGCAACCCAAGATTTTTATAATAAATCTTATGATAATATGCTTTTAGTTTCTAGTGATGGTGACTATTCATCTTTAATAAGCTTTCTATTATCTGAAAAAAGGCTGGTTGGTATATTGTCGCCAGCAAATGAGAAGAAATGTTCGATTTTACTGAAGAGAACCGGTTCAAAAATTTACTATATTTCTGACCAAAAGAATATCATTAAAAAGTAGACTTAAAATAAAAGAACCCCCGATGAAGACGAAACTTCATAAGGGTCTCTTTCGTGGTGATATATGTACTATACACTATAGTATTTAAAAATGCAAGACCTTTGTGGGGAAATAAAAAAGCTGGGATTAAGTGTGTCAGGTACCATTTTTAATTAAAATGAGCGACTGGCAGGGATCGCATCTCCTTAGAATCAGCAGGGATCTTTCATTACATGAACTGCCTGCCTTGCCGGTAGGCAGGTACACCTTTCGTATTAGGCAGGGATCGGTCACGAGTATTTTAAGCCGGCAGGGATCTTCCCTTACAGGGACTGTACACCTTTCGTATCGGGCTCGTTATCACTTCACGCGATATACTCAAGGTCTTCGCTCCCTGCACGCAAGTATTACTTGCTCTCCTCCGCAATATAAAGAAAACACCAATTATTGGTGTTTTCTTTATATTGCTCCCTCTGTACGAGGAAATCCGAACGCATTTTGAGCAAAATCCTGATGCCGACTAATCTGCGCGCCTCGTCCGCTCCATTCGGTCGCGGGAGCAAAAACCAAAAATTTTCCTTACCTTTCTTATTTTCCTCGGTGGGGTGTGGGGGGGGAGCCGACAAAAAATGGAAAGGAAATTTTTGGTTTTGCTTCGCCGTTTCAGACTACAAAATGAACATTTACATTATATCATTTGTGGTTCTTTGGAGTTGTTCATTTCTCCGTCCTCACGGCGAGACGAGGCGCTTCCTCTCCGCGTTTAGTGGTAGCCCGAAACCCTGTGCCTCCGACCGAGTTCGGTGGTAACTCAATAAGCGGATTGTGCTAGGCACAAACAAATCTGTATGTGTTTGCCCCTCCCTCCCGTGCGCACACATCATCCCCGCCGTTTTGAAGAAATATTATAAAACGGCAGGGATTGCTCCCTTTAACAACCCGAAACTATTTCTGCTTACGCATAAATATCATATATAGGACAACTGATATTAAAATACTAATTGCTAGTGCAGAGTTTAGTAAAAGCGGAAATGAAAATTTGCAGGCAGAATCTACCCATTCACTGGTTATTTTTGCCAAAACAACTGATATTAAAATGAGTGGAAAAATTGTTGTATAAAGTAAACATACCCAATCGGAAAAAAGCGGATATTTATTTAGGTATGACTTACCCTCTCTTGTGAAGATAATTTCGCTATCGTAGTTTTTTTGTAGCTCTTCTTCAATATGATGTATATATGCATATTGTCGTTCGATATAAATAACAACTTGCGTATAGCGTACTATCGTTGCCAATAGTGCGAACCAAATGATACTACCAAGAAAACTCCCATCAACATTTATTGCAATTCCAATTTTTTGTGCGGTTATTTGAGAAAATGCAGTTATGGCATCAGCAGGCCAAAAGGTATACAACACCACCAGTGCTAAGACAAAAAGGACTAAAGCCACCAACTTATCGCGGAGCTTTATTGACTCCTTGATATTTAAGAACGTATCTTTGTAGTGCTCGTGTAGTGTTTGGAATTTTATGTCGCTAGAAATACCAGTCATTTTAATTTTGAGGTGCGCGATTTAGAACGCTAATTATATTGTCTTCAGTGTATCCCTCAGCAAGAGCGTATTTGCCGTTGAATACTTCTTCGGGGAGAGAATTTCCTTTTTCGAGTCTTACGACAGCAAGACAGTTTCCGTGTTCAATACTTTGCGCTACTTCAAAATTTATCCAGTTACGATACCCAATAAGCCCACGATCTTTATGTTCCTTGTTTGCCTCTTTTCCAGCAATTACAAGAGTATGAGTGGCTTCTTTGATTTTTATTGTAAGACCGGCTTTAATGCGACCAATGTTCACACTATTTATTTCGGTTGGAGTTTTGTCGTTAAAAACGAAATCAAAATCATCGTTTGCGTGCCACGCCTCCAAAAGATATTTGTAATGCTTATCGTTCTCATAATCGAAACTAACGAAAACTTTTTTCTTATTTGCCATATGTATTTTTTATGGTTAATTAATAATAATGTGGATAACTAGCTTTAGACTTTCTAGTCTTGTTCTAGTATACTAGAAGTATACAAATTAGAAAATAAGTTGTCAATCAATTATGCTCACAAAAAAGCAAAAGAAGGTTCTAGACTTCATAGAATTTTATACTCAAAAGCACGGGTTAAGTCCTTCTCATGACGAAATGAGAAAGCACCTTAAACTATCCTCCGTCTCCACTGTAAATCATTACATGAAAATCCTTCAAGAAAAGGGTTACATTAACCGTGAGAAAAATACCGCTCGGTCTGTTGAAATTGGGAAAAAAGAAAGCATTATGAATATTCCATTTAAAGGTTATATAGCGGCAGGACAACCCATAGAAGTTATTGAAGAATATGAAACTATTCCAGTTCCAAGAAGTCTTTTTTCTAACGGTGATCTTTTTGCTTTGGGGGTTAAGGGCGACAGTATGATTGATGAAGGTATATTTGACGGAGATACAGTAATTGTCCGTAAACAAAATACTGTTGAAGATGGGGAGACCGCAGTGGCTTTGATAAATAATAATGAAGTAACTCTCAAGAAGATTTATAGAGAAAAGAATCGCATACGATTACAACCAGCAAACCCCAATCTCAAACCTTTTTATGTTAAGGAAGTAATAATCCAAGGAAAGGTTATTTCCACTTTTAGAAATATAGAGGAGCAAGAGAACAGGGACGGAAAAACAAAGTTAAATAACATCTACCGCTCGGACTGTATTGAGTTTATGAAATCAATGGATGAAAATTCTATTGATTTGACAGTGACATCGCCACCATATGATGAATTGAGAGACTACAAAGGTTATAGCTTTGATTTTGAGAATATTGCTAAGCAATTATTTAGAGTAACAAAAAAAGGAGGTATCGTTGTTTGGGTTGTTGGAGACAAAATAAAAAAAGGGAATAAAACCTTGACAAGTTTTAAACAAGCTCTACATTTTCAACAAGTTGGTTTCAACGTTCACGATGTAATGATTTATAGAAAGAAGAACACTCCGTTTATGAGATCAAATGCTTATACCAACTGCTTTGAGTTTATGTTTGTTTTGAGTAAAGATTCGCCTAAAACATTTACCCCTCTAAAAGTCAAAACTGTGAGACAGGGTAAAGAGATGTTGCCCTTTAATAAGGGAGCTGACGGAGTTAATAAGAAAATTTTAGGCGAATTAAAGCCTGAAAAAACAATGACCAATATTTGGGAGTATGCCGTTGGTTTTGGAGGCTCAACAAGTGATAGGTTGGCATTTGAACATCCAGCAATTTTTCCGGAGAAACTAGCAGAAGATCATATTCTATCTTGGACAAAAGAGGGTGATATAGTTTTTGATCCGATGTGTGGCTCTGGAACGACTTGTAAAATGGCAAAGAAAAATAATCGTCATTATATAGGTTGTGATATCTCGGAAGAGTATGTAAAACTGGCAAAAAAAAGACTAGGGGTTTAGATATTTACTTAATGTATTTTATTGCTCTATTTATCAATTCTATATCATCTTTAAATCTTCCAATTCCTGTATTACAACTATCACAAACCCACCCTCTTGCTTCCCCATTACGATGATTGTGGTCAAGGACGATCTTACTTGTAACTCCAGCTATTGTTCTTTTTTCACAGATAGGACATTCAAAAGGAATGTTTTGAGGTTTTTTCTTTGCCCATTCCGCTTTAGTTTTTGCTGACATGTTTACTCCTTCAAGATGCTTACGACAATCTGAACAAGAAGGCCTTCTTACAGACCTGTTATTTATACCGTTTTGATTTTTTGCAAACTTGCTAGTATCTAAAAGTTTATGACAAATATTACAAATCTTTTTAGGAAAAGCATCTCCTGATTTTTTAAAATCAAAAACCTGAAAATCATTTTTATTTAGCTCGACCTCTTGCCAAGCTCTTACAAAGAAAATCAAAGCACCTTTTTGTGTTTCTGCTTTTATAATTCCAACTGCATCTTTTTCGATTGATAATTTATTAGAAATAGCAATTTTCTTTTTTGAGAATACAAATATAGGTTTATGTTCAGTATTTTTCATAAAGTTATTTCACAAAATAGTCCAAAGGTTTTTTGTAGAGTTTTGCAAATTCTTTTAACTGCAAAACATCAAAACGTCTTTGTCCTGATTCTATTTTTGAAAGGTAAGACTGCGTCTTGCCGAGTTTCTTTGAAGCCTCAACCTGCCCAAGCCCAGATTCAAGACGCGCCCTTTTCAGGCGTTCAACGATTACATTATGGTCTTTTGTATAAATTGCTCTAGGCATTACATTGTAAGTATAGTATTCCATTGTGTATTATTCCAAACTGCCATATAATGTATCTATGCTGACGGCGAAGCAAAACCAAAAAATTTCCTTTCCATTTTTTGTCGGCT
>Ga0209542_10001056_pt1 | contig 65572 bp, 56 predicted proteins | sample RifCSPhighO2_01_FD_184028 | JGI IMG/M metagenome (GOLD analysis project Ga0209542, IMG submission 184028) | Soil microbial communities from Rifle, Colorado - Rifle CSP2_plank highO2_0.1 (SPAdes) (version 2) | ecosystem: Environmental > Terrestrial > Deep subsurface > Rock core/Sediment ...
GAAGATCATGGGAGACGATAAGAAGCGCGAACAAATAGAAAAAGCGGCAACTTCCTCTGTATCCTATTTTGGAAAAAAACGATTTAGCGCAGAAATCTTGAAACTTTTCCATGAATAAGTATTTTATTCTCCCATTTTTAGGCTTTCTTTTTATTGTTGGCATCTTTTTCCACCCATTTTTCCTCAACGGCAAACTTCCAATTCCCTCAGATACTATTGTGGGTCTCTATCATCCGTATCGAGATCTTTATGCAAAAGACTATCCAAATGGTATCCCTTACAAAAACTATCTTGTAACTGACCCGATACGTCAACAGTTGCCCTGGAGATATTTAGGAATAGAGTCACTGAAAAAGTTTGAGTTTCCTTTCTGGAATAACTACTCGATGACTGGTGTTCCGCTCCTTGGAAATTTTCAATCTGCATTACTATATCCGCTTAATATCTTGTTTTTCTTTCTGTCTTTTGAGATAGCGTGGAGTATTCTTGTTATTTTACAGCCGCTTCTTGCGATGACTTTTATGTTTTTGTACCTGCGAAATCTTCGGATTGATTCAATAGCGTGTTTTTTAGGAAGCATTGTCTATGGATTTTGCGGATTTTCCGTTGCTTGGCTTGAATGGAATACAATTCTACATACTGCAGTTTGGCTACCTTTAATTCTTCTCAGTATAGATAAAGCGCATGAACAGTTTAGGTACTTGGATAACTCAAAACTCAAAACTCAAAACTCAAAAATACAACTAAAAAGTAAAAAATATTTGTTATGGTTGGGAGTTTTCATTTTTTCTCTCAGTACCTCTTTCTTCGCCGGGCATTTGCAGACATTTTTTTATCTATTTATAGTATCCCTTGCTTATGTCATTATTCGTTGGGTTCAATACGGAAAGAGTAAAGATGTAATCCTGCCATTTGCCATTAGCTATTTGCTATTTGCCGTGGTTACGGCGGTTCAATGGATCCCAACTCTGCAACAGATCCAGTTATCTGCAAGAGAGGTTGATCTGGACTGGAAAACTGCCGGATGGTTTATCCCATGGCAACATCTTGTCCAATTTATCGCTCCGGATTTTTTTGGTAACTATTCCACGCTCAACTACTGGGGAGAATGGAATTATGCTGAGTTTATTGGGTATGTAGGCATTTTCCCGCTTCTTTGTGCGTTGTTTGCTCTCTACGCAAGAAGAGACAAAAAAACCTTTTTCTTTGGGCTATTATTTTTTCTTGCGATTATTTTTTCGCTTCCCACGCTTCTTGCCAAGATGCCTTACCTTCTCAATATTCCCTTCCTCTCAACGTCCCAGCCAACACGGCTTCTATTTATCATAGATTTTTCTCTTGCTGCACTTGCTGCGTTTGGAATGGACTATGCAATTCGACAAAAAAAATCACTTATTGTGCCACTGATACTGATTGGTGTTGTTTTTGTATGTCTCTGGATTTCCACTCTTTTTCTCAGTACGTTTTTGAACATCTCTCAAGAAAATATTCTGACTGCAAAACGCAACCTTTTCTTTCCATCTGCTATTTTTGCTCTTGTAGCAGGAGGTATCGTTGGGATGAAACTTATTCAATCACTGCGAATGAAACAAATTATGCTGATCCTTTTTATAACTATTACGCTTTTTGACCTCTTCCGATTTATGAGCAAATTCACTCCATTTTCAGAAAAAGAGTATTTGTACCCTGATACAAAGATTACATCTTTTCTCCAAAATCAAAGCGGACAATTTCGTGTCATGGCAACTAATGATGAAATTCTTCCTCCCAATTTTTCGTCTATGCACCATTTGCAAAGTATTGATGGGTATGACCCACTTTATCTGAAAGAATACGGAGAGTTACTTGCAGCAGTTGAGAGGGATAAGCCTGATATATCAACACCGTTTGGGTTCCGTCGCATCATAACGCCAAACAATCCAGACAGTTCCTTTATCGATCTTTTAAATGTGCGATACGTGTTGACATTTGACCAGCTAACCAACCCAAAGTTTAGACAAGTCCTGCAGGAAGGGAAAACCCGTGTATTTGAAAATACGAGTGTATTGCCGCGTGCATTTATGGTAGAAAATGTTAAGGTAGTAAAGGAAAAACAGGAAGCAATAGATATGTTGTATGCATTCAGAGATGATTTAGGAAATACTGCGGTTGTTGAACGTGACACATCGCTTGATCTTACCTCTCAGACAGTAAAAAAATCAGATGTGAAGATCGTCACATACGAGGACAACTATATCAAGATTGCACTGGCAACGACCAATAATGGATTTCTGGTTCTTATGGATGCGTACTATCCTACATGGAAAGCGTATGCAACAAGAGATAACGGGACAGTCGTGCCGATAGCAATTGTAAAGACAAATTATGCGTTTCGTGGGGTGTTTGTTCCAAAAGCAACCACACAGGTAGAATTTTTAAACTTACTGTAACTATGTATTCTGTAAGTATCATCATCCCTAACTTTAACGGTAAAAGTCTTTTGGAGAAGAACTTGCAGCATGTGATAGCAGCAGCAAAGACGTATCAATCTGAAAGTTCAAAAAAAGTTGAAGTGATAATTGTAGATGACTTTTCAACTGATGATAGCGTAGACTTCCTTAACAATATTGCTGCGGATTCGTCTTTGCCAATTCACATTGTAGAAAAAAAGAAAAATGAAGGGTTTGCTGCAACAGTAAATGATGGTGTTTCTCATGCAAAAGGAGAGATCGTTCTCTTACTAAATACCGATGTGGTTCCTGAGGAAAATTTTTTACAACCGCTTCTGACTCACTTTAAAGATAGTAAAGTATTTGGTGTTGGGTGTTTGGATAAAAGCATCGAAGCTGGAAAAGTAGTCGAACGGGGAAGAGGAATTGGAACCTGGGACAAAGGGCTTCTTATACATGCTAACGGAACGGATAAAAAAAACACAACGCTCTGGTTGAACGGAGGAAGTAGCGCGATAAGAAGGTCATTATGGAATAAATTCGGTGGATTTCGGACTGTTTACAATCCATTCTACTGGGAGGATATTGATTTGAGCTACCAAGCGCAAAAAAGCGGGTATTCGGTTCTTTTTGAAAGAAACAGTATAGTTACCCATATGCATGAAGAAGGGGTTATTAGAAAAAAGTTTAAAGAATCATATATCACAACAATTGCATATAGAAACCAGTTGCTTTTTGCGTGGATGAATATCACTGACGCAGATCTGCTCAAAGAGCATCTTCTCTATCTTCCCTATCATATCCTCTCTGCACTTCTGCGTGAAGACTTTTCATTTTTATCGGGATTATTTCGTGCAGTATTATTACTCTTTTCTGCACGGAACTTTAGAAAAAATAGTTTTTCAGACTCCGTGAAATCTGATAAAGATGTAACGAGCATATTTGTTGATGAGATGAAGATCCCACATGAAAAACAATGAATAGACTCGATTTCATCTCATCGTTTTGGCAGAGATATTATTTGTTCATTGTTGGAGCTTTCTGTTTTTTGTTCGCTCTTATCGGATCGCTCGTCTCGCTTCATCGGTACTGGCAGTACGAAGCGTTTTATTTCGATTTTGGTATTTTTGACCAGGCGATATGGAATGTTTCACGCTTTAAGCCACCTGTTATCGAACATTTTGTCATCGGCAGCAAATGGATTTTTGCTGATCATTTCAATCCGAGCATTTTTCTTCTATCTCCTCTGTATTGGCTTACCTCACGAAGCGAGATGCTTCTGATTGTTCAAGCGGTAATTGTTGCGATAAGTGGTTTTGTTCTTTTTTCTTTTGCCAATAGGATATTAAAAAATAGTTTTGCTTCATTTGTCATCCTTTATTGCTATTTTTTCTTTGTTGGATTGCATAACGCTATTATTACCGATTTTCATGAAGTAACGATTATGACGTTGCCGTTGATGCTTACCTTTTGGATGATTGTAAAAAAACGAGTTATCCTTTACTTTCTCTTTCTTCTTATTACCTTAGGGTTTAAAGAGATATTTTTTACTCTAGGAGTAGGAATTGGGATTGCAATTTTTTTTATACAACCGTCATGGAAGAAAATTGGTGTTATGACAATACTGCTGTCTATTTTATGGGGAATGTTTGGTATGTATATTGTTATTCCCTACTTCTTAGGTGGGGAATATATCTACACGCCAGAGCTTCCACAAACAATCTCAGGGAAAATACTGTCATTTGTTGACCAGCCAGTTAAACGACACACGATCTTTTGGAGTTTTGCTAGCTTTGGTTTTTTTCCTATTTTTTCTCCTGCATTTTGGGCTAGTATTGTTCAGGACTACGTTGTGCGATTTATGCCAAACAACGTTCCAACGCGTTGGGGTTTAGGGCTCCATTACAATGCACAAAGCGCAGTTCTTTTCTCTCTCTCAACAGTATATGGTTTTTTGTTTTGGAAGAAAAGACTCTCAGCTCGAATGTTTGGTATTTTGCTCGTACTACTGCTTAGTATCTCCGGATTTATTTCAGTGATTGTGTTAAAAACACCTTTTGCACTCGCATTTAATTCTGCGTTTTATCAGCACAGTAGAGACTTTGGGTTTTTAGATAGTCTGGTTAAAAAAATTCCATCTTCAGGAAGTGTTATGACGCATAACAATCTTTTAGCGCGGTTTTCCCATCAAAAAGTCTGGATTCTTCGGGAGAATTATGAATCGGATAAACCTGAGTATATTCTTTTTGATATGCGGGACGGGCAGAATCCGAACAATTTTTTTGCGACGAGGAATTTTAATAGAATACCAGAACTCTTAAAAAATGATCCAAATTATATCCTCATGTACCACACCGATGAGCAATTTATCTACAAAAGAAAATGAACTGCCTGATATAATCAGAAATGTATGATGTTATCAATTATTATTCCTGTTTATAACGAAGAAAAAACGATTGCAGATGTTATAAAAGCTGTCCATGCTGTAGAGCTTAGCGGAATACAAAAAGAAATCATTATTGTCAATGATGGATCAACTGACGGAACGGAAAATGAAGTTAAAAAAACACTTCCTACGTACAAAGATGTTCAGTTTCTTATTCACAAAACAAACAGGGGCAAAGGCGCAGCAGTTCGAACAGGTATTGAGAAGGCAACAGGAGAATATATCCTTATTCAAGATGCTGATTTAGAGTACAACCCACAAGATATCACGAAACTGCTTCAACCAATTACTCAAAATTCTTCAGTGTCTGTCGTGTATGGTACACGATTAAAAAGATTGCCAAACTTTGCGCGGGATGAGCGAACGTATAGGTTTTTTATTCAATACCTTGGTAATAAATTCTTAAGTTTCGTTACCAGCATATTGTATGGTCAATGGATAACAGATATGGAAACGTGTTATAAGATTTTTCCTAAAAAAGCAATAGATGGTATTTCGCTTCGTTCGAGAGGATTTGATTTCGAGCCAGAGATAACTGCAAAACTCCTCAAGAAGGGATATAAAATTGAAGAAGTGCCGATCTCGACCAATCCAAGAGGATATGACCAGGGAAAGAAGCTTCACCCGATTAAAGATGGTACGATAGCACTATGGTCTTTATTTAAGTTTCGATTTGTAAACTAATATAGTTTACAAAAGAATCTTTAGTAGAATATTGTGACACATTTTTTTCAAAAAAACTTGCTTCTTCTTGTTATTCTTATTACCCTACTTGCTGGTTTTCTCCGCTTTTATCACATTGACTCTATTCCTGTTTCATTATATTGGGACGAGGCTGCCTCCGCCTATAACGCCTATTCAATTACCCAAACGGGGAAAGATGAATATGGTACAAGTTTTCCAGTTCTTTTCAGATCATTTGAAGATTACAAAATGCCTGGAAATATTTACCTTACTGCAATTGCTGTTTTGCTATTTGGTCTCAATGAGTTTTCAGCGCGCTTTAGCTCAGCGTTTCTTGGAACGCTTACCGTACTCTGTAGTTACTTTCTTGTAAAAGAGTTATTAAAACTACAGAAAAACAGACTGTTAGATGGTGTTGCGCCCGCGCATGCGCACGCTGGGTTGTTGACAGCAGGTCTTCTTGCTATATCTCCATGGCATATTCAGTTTTCAAGAACTGGTTTTGAAGCAAACGTCGCTGTCTTTTTCCTCATAGTAGGTGTATGGTTTTTCATTTTGTCTTTGCGAAAGAAAATCTTTTTCATTTTATCTATGGGTGTTTTGGCTGTTAGTATGTACTTCTATCTCAGTATGCATCTTTTTCTCCCTCTTTTCTTTTTAGGTCTTTTTATCATTTTTCGAAGAGAGCTTGGGAGCATGAAAAAAACTGTTCTTGCTGGTATTTTTGTCGGACTTTTTATTGTTTTACCATTAATTCCGGCAATGATGTCGTATGGAGGCCTAGCCCGTGTTGGACAGGTAAATATCATTACAAATTCAGAGCAAGATGTGTATAAAGAAATCGTTCAGATTGATAAGAGTTCGTCATGGATTCAAAAAACAATTCACAATCGAAGAGTTGTATACGCAAAGAAAATTATCACCAACTACTTTTCCCATTTTAGTCCTCAGTTTCTTTTCATAAGCGGGGATCAGAACGGAAGACATGGACCGGTAGGTATGGGACTGCTGTATCTGTGGGAGCTGCCATTTTTACTCATTGGCATAATTCTTCTTTGGAAGTCATCAGGGAAACTTTTTTGGCTAGTTCTTTTGTGGATTCTTCTTGCTCCGATTCCTGCGAGTATCTCAGTTCCCAGCCCTCATGCATTACGAAGTTTGAATATCCTGCCTATGCCGCAACTTCTTACCGCCTTAGGTGTGCTCTATACATTCGCACACATTCCAAAAAGGTTAATGGTTGGCGCGAGCGCAGGGCTAGTCACAGTTATATTTTTTCTTTTTGCTTACTATCTTCATCTGTATTACAACGTTACTGCACTGCAAACAAGCGCTGACTGGGCAGATGGATATAAACAACTGGTTACCTATGTAGCTACAAATGAGGATCGATATGAAAAAGTAGTAGTAAGCGGTTACAACTGGCAGCCGTACATATACTTTCTTTTTTATACGCGTTTTGACCCAGAAGAGTTTCAACAAAAAGGAAGTAAAAAAGAATTTGGAAAATATAAATTTGGCGGAACTGCGTGGGATAAAGAGCAACACAGCCAAGAACTTGATACAGTTAATTTAGAGGAATTCGTAGGTGTAAAACATGTTCTCTTTGCTCTTTCGCCAAAAGAGTACCAAGCCCATGAAAACGAGCTAAAAGAAATAACGACAATTTACGACCACAGTAGGAAAGCAGTGTTTATTATTGCAGAATTTAAAACATGAAGAAACCATTTGACAGAAAAATCGAGCTTGTGTGCTTGATCTTTATCATCAGTATCGGGATATTTCTTCGATTCTTTCAACTTTCATCAGTTCCTCCAGGACTTTATCAAGATGAAACCGCCCTTGGATACAATGCTTACTCTATTTTGCAAACAGGAAAAGATGAGCATGGGGAAATTTTCCCAATCTACTTTGAATCATTTGGTGATTTTAAGCTTCCTGTTTATATCTATCTCACTGTCGTATCAGTAGCTCTGTTTGGGCTTACTGAGTTTGCTATACGATTTCCCTCTGCGCTTTTTGGAAGCCTTACGCTTTTGAGTGCTTTTTTTCTTATCAGGCAAATAACTGTAAACACACGACTCACACTTTTGCTATCGGCGCTGCTAGCGATAAACCCCTGGCATCTTTTTTTCTCTCGGGCTGGATTTGAGGTAAATGTAGGGTTATTTTTTGCTGTAACAGGAACATGGTTTTTGATCAAAGCAATTCATCAACGGGTACATTATGTACTGTATACTCTGGCATTTCTCTGTTTTTTCCTTGCAGCGTATTCGTATAATGTCTCTCGTATTCTTGCTCCAATGCTTCTCCTTGTTTTTTCAATACTGTATACCAAGTCAAAAACAAACAAACAAAAAGCGTTGTTTATTATCATACCACTCCTATTACTTTCTTCAATAATGCTTCTTTCACTAACAGTTTCATCAGGAGGTACGACAACAAATATTATTGGCGGAGGAGATTCGCTTGTGAACGCAATCGAACTGAGAAGTTATATGATACAAATGCCTGATATTGTTGAAAAACTTTTCTTTTCCTCACCTGCGCAATATATAAAACAATATATCGAAAATATTATCGGTTTTCTGTCTCCCGCGTTTCTTTTTGTATCTGGTAGTTCACATGGCAATCATGGAATTGCAACGACGGGGCAGTTTTACCTATTTGAGTTTTTTACTGTCATACTGGGAATATTTATTGGAATACGAACAAAAGAAAAACTTGCACAGTTTGCTGGTCTGTGGCTTTTAACAACACTCGCAGTAATCGGAGTGAGTAACCAGGCTCCTCACGCAACGCGAGGGTTTTTTCTGGTTCTTCCACTCACTTGTTTTTCAACATTGGGACTTTTTAGTATTTTCCAGTACCTACATTCACGGTTGAGCCAGCGGTTCATATGGATCATACCGGTTTTTCTTGTAGGAATTTTTGTAACTATGCAGGTAGTTCAGTATTTTAGTTCGTATTATTATCGTTTTCCTGCTGTCTACGCAAAACAATGGAGAAGTCAAGATAAAGCAGTAAATCTGTATTTGCAAGGAATTGAAAAAGAATACGACCGAATTATTATCGATCAGAATGCTAATCTTATCTATACATCGCTTCTTTTTTATCAAAAATATTCTCCTAGCCAATTGCACGCAACGCAGATACGTGAGCTAAAAAATAAAGAAGGATATTATGGCGTTGACAAAATAGGTACGTATGAGTTTCGGGAGATAACACCAGAAGATACTAATTTGCTAAACACGCTATTTGTTACTGATCCTGATAAAGAGTTTCCCGAGTTGATAAAAATAAAGGAATTTGCCTATCCGCCTCGGTCAGTGGTGCTCATACATCAAGGAAATCTTGCACAGTATCCAATTACCGATGCTGCATATACTATATATAGAACGAAAGAACAATGAATCAACATTTACTGATACGTTTTATCAAAGAACATAAATGGCTAGTTATTATTGTTTTTCTTGCGTCTTTCTTGAGGCTTTATCACCTTTCCTCAACACCAATTAGCCTCAACCATGATGAGACAGCAATTGGATATAACGCCTACGCACTTTTAAAGACAGGAGCAGATGAGCACGGAAGTTTTTTACCTCTCTCATTAAAATCATTTGGAGATTGGAAACTGCCTTTCTACCCAGTGGTTACCATTGTTTCTGTTTTATTTTTCGGACTCAGCGAATTTGCCGTTCGTCTTCCCAGTGCTTTAGCAGGAATTGTCGGTATTGTTCTGACGTATCTTATCTCACAAGAATTGTTCAAACAAAAAAGACTTTCATTGATGATAGCGCTTCTTTACGCACTCTCGCCATGGGGAATATATTTCTCAAGAATTGCCTACGAAACAAATCTTGCATTGAGTATTTTTCTCTTAGGTTTGTATCTATTTCTTCTTTTTCTTAAAAAACGTTTGGGAAAATATCTTATCGTTACTGCTTTTCTTTTTGGCATAACGCTATTTACTTACCACGCATATGTGCTTTTCATGCCATTGTTTGTCATAAGCCTCATTGCTTTATATCGAAAGCATTTTGCAGTTTCATCAACAAGTATTACCGCTGCAACTATATTTTTACTTTTTGTCTTGGGGTCAGTGATCTCAACGCAGCAGGGAAGTCTGCAAAAGGTATCTTCTGTGAGTATTATCAATGATAAAAATGTGATTTATCAGCGCGCTGAAAAATTCCGCGGTGACAAAGCACAAAAAAATCCGTTTGTTGAACGAATCCTGCATACAAAATTCTCAGCAGTTCCCTATCAAATAACGCAAAACTATGTGGCTGCTTTTTCTCCAGCATTTTTATTTGACAAAGGAGGAGAAAAGTTACTTCATACAACTGGAGAGTTTGGGAATTTATATCTGCTCGACGGCCTGTTGTTAATTATCGGCGTTGCAGCGTTTTTTTGGAAAAGAGAGCCTGCATGGAAAGTACTTGCGATCTGGCTTTTTATTGGTATGATTCCTTCTGCTATCACCAGAGATGCACCAAGCTCTACACGACTTTTTATTATTCTTCCTGTCCTTTTGATTTTTGCTGGATATGGAGCGTTTACTCTTTTAAAATTTGTCAGGGGGAAAAATATATTCAAGGAATTTATTGTTGCTGGCATTGGAATACTTTATCTTATAAACGTCATTTATTTTCTTGATATTTACTTTACTCATATGAACACGCATCGAGCAATATTTCTCCATTATGGGTATAAACAAGTTGTCGAGTTAACAAAACGATACCCTCAATACACTGTTGTTATGAAAGGACCAGAGAACTTTCCCTATGTATCATTTCTCTTCTACGAAAAATACGATCCAATACTTTTTAGAAAGGAGGTCTTGTACTATCCACCCACGGCAGAAGGTTTTATATTTGTAAAACAATTTGGCAAGTATCGTTTTGTTGATAAAATAGATTATACGAACCTTAAGGAGAAAACTATATACATCGACAACCCCAACCTAACTCATGGTGCACACGTTATTATGCTTCCAAATAACGAGCCAATTTTTGGATATACAGTTGTGAATTAGTCTATGAAACGTTTCTGGAAACTTATTATTATTGTTCTTTTTGCTGGGTTACTAAGATTTTTTCAATTGACCCAAGTTCCTCCATCATTATACTGGGATGAAGTTTCACAGGGCTATAACGCACATAGCATTCTCATATCGGGAAGAGACGAACATAATGAACTCTTGCCGCTTGCCAGATTTAAAGCGTTTGGAGATTATAAAGCACCAATTTATATATATCTTGATGTTGTGGCTCAAGCTGTATTTGGGAAAAATGAGTTTGCTGTCCGATTTCCATCGGCATTTTTTGGAACACTGAGCGTTTTTGTTGCTTATTTTCTTGCAAAGGAATTGTTTAAAAAATCAGAGCAGAAAGAACGTATAGCGCTATTCGCAGCGTTCTTTCTTGCTGTTTCACCATGGCATATTCAGCTCAGCAGAGCGGCTTTTGAGGCAAATATTGCGACGCTTTTTACCCTTTCTGCAGTCTGGGCGTTTCTCAAAAGTATGAGCGGAAACAGGCGGTTTCTTTTCTTAAGTACAATACTTTTTGTCCTCGCATTCTATTCCTTTAATGCACACCGAATTTTTATTCCACTTCTTGTACTTCTGCTTATCGTGATTTATAAAGATACACTGAGAGAGACTAAAAAAATAACAGCAGTAGCGGTCTTCGTTGGTGTGATTCTTCTGATTCCATTTATTGTTTATTTTGTTACACCAGAAAGTAGATTACGGTTTAAAGAGGTAAATATATTTAGCGATTTAGACGTTATTCGTTCGTCCAATCAATACATCGAGGAAGATGATTATAGCCTCATTGGAAAAGTTGTTCATAATAGACGTGTTCTTTTTGCAGAAGAATATCTAAGGCATTATTTTGATTTTTTTAACCCGCGGTACCTATTTTTCACCGGAGATGGAAATCCTCGGTTTTCTCTCCAGGAAAATGGACAGTTATTTGTCTGGATGTTGCCACTTATTCTAACTGGTGTGTATGTTCTCGCGAAACGGCCGGATACATCTACTTTTTTACTTTTTAGCTGGTTTTTACTCGCTCCTGTGGCTGCAGCAACAGCTCGAGAGACGCCCCATGCGCTACGTACAGAAACGTTCATCCCAACATATGAAGTTTTTGGAGCAGTTGGTCTGAGTTTTTTTGTAGAGATAGTAAGAAGATTTTCAAAAAAAGCACTCATTGCTGGTACCGTTTTGTTCTGTTGTGTAGTCGTGTTTAGTATAACGTCATTTTTACATAACTATTTTATTCACTATCCATATATCTATTCGGGTGTTTGGCAGTACGGATACAAAGAAACAATACAAAAAGTTGAGAAGATAAAACATCGGTATGACAGCGTAGCATTTACCGATGCATATGGAAGAGCCTATATCTACATACTCTGGTATGGGAATATATCTCCCCAAACCTATTGGCAGAAAGGAAAAGTTACCAGGGATGCATTCGGGTTTTACACAGTTTCGCATGTTGATACGTATGAAATTCGTACAAGCCTGAACAAAACAGAGGATGAAGGTAAAAGTATTCTCTATGTCGCAGCACCAGGAGAGCTTTCTTTTCCACATAAAGTTCTTGACAGTGTAAAGTTTCTTAATGGTGAGACAGCTTTTGTTATTGCTGAAAAGACAGAATGAATAAACAAAAAATACTACTCCTTTTGATAATTTTGATTGGGATTTTTCTCCGGTTTTATAGATTAGGAGATGTACCCTCATCACTTAACTGGGATGAGGTATCCTGGGGCTACAATGCATACTCGATTACCCAAACTGGTAAGGACGAGCATGGCGCCAGCTTTCCGTTATCTTTTCAAGCATTCGGGGATTACAAACAGCCAGTGTATGTCTATCTTGCTGCTGTTTCCGTAAAACTTTTTGACCTAAATCCTTTTTCTGTTCGTTTACCATCGGCGGTACTTGGATCAGCGACCATCCTCTTTGTTTATTTACTCGTTGCAGAGCTTTTTGGCAAACATCCTTTCTCAAAAAATCTTGCGCTTCTCTCTGCGTTTTTCTTTGCAATCTCGCCATGGTCGATTCAGTTCAGCCGTGTTGCATTTGAGGCAAATGTAGGATTGTTCTTTACCATTTTTGGCACATGGCTTATCTTATATGGGGTACGAAAACCTCATACGATTGTCTCAGTTCTTGGTATAGTTGTCCTTTCAATAAGTTGCTACACGTATCATAGTCAAAAAATATTTACTCCACTGCTTTTTCTAGGAATTCTGTTTTATGCGTATCTAACGCACAATGTTAAAAAAACTCTTATCTTCACGTTTTTAGTAATTTTTCTTATCAGCAATATTTTTTGGTTGATCGATCCAAACACTACCAAACGTGGAAGGAGTGTGACATTTTTCTCAAATCCCACCCAGCTTATAACTAAACCGACAGAAAAAATTATTTATGATGCGCAGCACAACGATAGATTCGGGATGCTTTTGCACAACAGACGATTTGTATACGCAAAAAAGTATTTGGAGAATTATTCTTTACATTTTGACTTAAACTTTCTATTTCTTACTGGAGACAATCCACGACATCATCCGCCAAAGATGGGTATTCTGTATCTCAGTTTACTTCCTGCAATTATTTTTGGTATGTACTATTTTCTTTCACGAAAAATATATGCAGGGTTACTCATCGGATTTTGGTTCTTGATTGCCCCAATCTCATCAGCGCTTGCGGTTAATGCACCCAATGCGTCCCGTTCACTCGTGTTTTTACCAACGTATGAAATTTTTGCAGCAGCAGGTATTGTCTTTCTCTTTACATTTCTGAAAAAACTAAGAATAGAGAGGGTTATAAAAATAGTTTTGTTCACGGTTTTTGCAGCAAACGTACTATATTATGTACATATGTATCTTTGGCACACTGATACTGATTTTGGGCAATATTGGCAAGATGGGTATCGTCAAGCAGTTCTCTATGTAGAGCAAAATAGAAAAGTGAACACGAACGTTTTATTTGCAAAAGATATGGAGCAGCCATATATCTTTTACCTTTTCTATACGAAATTCGATCCACAACGGTATCAATCTGTTCCTGATAAAAATAAACCGTGTCAAAGAATAGATAACACGTACTTTGGATCGTGTGAAGTTACCCTGCAAAAAAATGACATGCTCGTTACGTACAAAAAGAATCCCCCTGCTGATTTTGTACAAAAAACAACTATTTCCTATAAAAATGGAACGCCAGCATTATATATTTTCGAAAAGCTATGAGCAGTAGTTTGGTAGCGATAATTATAGATATCGGGATGTTCCCATTCTGGTTTTTAGTATTCCTCGTGTCGATATATATTTCTGCCTTGATTCCCGGGCGTTTAATAATTTCCAAAACCAAGCTTTCCCTAGGTCTTTCCCATCTGCTACTCTCGCTTGCAGTAGGGATCGTTCTTCTTGGTATACAAGGATATATCTTTGGCTATCTTCATCTCCGATTTCTCACGTATCTGTATGTGATAGGTTGTTTTGTTATCGCAGTAAAACATCGACAATTCTTATTCGAATATTTAAGAGATGCGTTGTGTGAAATTCGACAGATCGATTACATTGTGAGATGGATTATTCTAGGCGGCATCGTTATTCAGATGATACCGATTTTTGGATCAGGCCTTCGTCTGTTGGATGGTATTGCCTTTTTTGGCATAAGTCGATATGACGGAGTTATGCACTTAAGTTTTATTCAATCAATAACAGCGTCTTTTCCTCCGATTCAGCCAGGCGCTTTTGGCAATTTGATAACAAATTATCATTATTGGTCTGATCTTATCATTGCAGAAATTGCTAGAGTCTGGCATATACCAATTCAATATCTGTTCTTTCAGTTCTTCCCCTTGTTGCTTTGCGCAATGACTGGCTTACTTGTATACTTTATATTTCAACAGCTAACTGCTTCAAAAACTGTTATTCGGTGGGGAATGTTCCTTCTTTTTTTTAGTGCTGATGCGCCATTTTTGTTTACTCTTTTGCTTCATAGAAATTTTGGTTTTGAAACACCAGCAATAGATAACGCAGCAACGCAGTTTCTCAATATGCCGCATGGAATGGCAAAGGCAATATTGGCTGCTGGGATATTTTCATTTTTGCATTGGTTAGAAAATCAATCGACGCGTTGGTATGGTATTACCATTTTATTGTTCGTACCGTTAGTTGGCATAAAAATTTACTTTGGTATTTTTGCATTTGTTGGACTTTTTTTCTGTTTGCTCGGTGTATTGATACGAGATGTACTAGCTGGTAAACACTCGTTATTTAGAAATACCGTTTACGCAATTGAACAGAGAAAATATGTATTCTTGTTAACTATTTTTGCAGTTTTCTGTGCGGCAATCATCTTTTTCCCGGTAAATAAAACTGCTGGTGGACTTTATTTGGCTCCTTTGGAGTGGCCCAAGCTTATTTTAGGTTCTTCCTCGCTTAATGTACTCCCGTGGTGGGCAGCAATGCGGTATGCGCTTGAAAATAATCAACCCCTTATAACAATAGTACTTGATATTGTTGCAATAGGAATAACACTTGTCACAATCTACGGCACAAGAATCTTAGGGTTTATCCCAGATAGACGACTACTCAAGACACTTGGCTTACCAGGTTTACTCTTTTTTATTCCAGGAGTAATAGTCTTTAATATGCTTGGGTTGTTTACTTTGCAGGTTTCTGGAAGCTACAACGTCTTTAATTTTTTTGCAGTGAGCGCGTTTATTCTTGTTTTCTTCGCCGCGTTTACTATCGAGAGAATATTGTCTGGCTTCTCACGATATAAAGTTTTCCTTGCTGTTATTGTTATTGCTCTTACCGTTCCTCGTATTCTTTTTGAAACAGCAACGCATCTTTCCTATTACTTTCTTCATGAGCATTCGTATCTTGTCACCAATGACGATCTAGAAGCGTATCGATATATTCATTCGCATGGGGAAAACGATGTTCTTGTTCAATCTCACCCCAAATACCTTATCGATATGCGAGTTCCCTATACTGCTTTTTTTAGCGGGAGATACACCTATCTCACAGGAATAGAAGCGCAAGAGACACATAATCAGCCAATTGGGCAAAGGAAAAACGATCTCACGCAAATTCTTTTTCGAGCTCCCAACTCGTATGATTTTGCTGATAAACTGGAAAAAAGAAAGATTCGATATGTTTTTTTGCATAAAAATAACGATGAACAGTTATTTTTCACTCCTACTGATGGACACTACAAGATTTTCTTTGAAAACGAATCGGTCATAGTTTTGGAACCTAGACAAAATATTTAACCTTAGCCGTATGGTTTCTTGAAAAATGATTTGTTAGAATACATATATGAGACTGTCACAGCACTTCACTTTTTTGAAGCACTACGTTTTCTCCAACTTAAGAAAACAGTCATTTTATGTGAGTCTAGGGTTTGTTGCGATACTTTTTTTCATTTTCTACACAAATACACTCCATGAAGAATATCCAGATGAGTTTGATAATATCCTCGGAGGATTTTACATCCTAAAAGGAATTTTCCCTTTTAGCGGATTTTTCTCACATCACGGTCCTGTTGCCTATTTTGTCGCTGCAATTATTGCGCTTTTTAGTAATGGATCATTCGTGACATTTCGTATCGTGTATAGTATTGCCTTGGCGCTCTTTTTTCTCTGGTCGTATTGGTATCTTCGAGTACGGGTAAGCGCAACTCAGAGTAGGTTTTATCTTATCTCTGTGCTTATTTTCGGGCTTTCTGCGACGTATTTCTGGCTTCATATGCTTCTTGCTGATAGCCTTGCTTCAGTTCTGATTATGCCTGTCGTAGCGATACTGCTTCTCAGGTCTATGCAAGGCAAGCAGTTTATCAGAAGCGATCTGGTCATTATCTCTGCTCTCACGTTTTTAATGATCTTTACATCATTAACGCATGTATATGTTGGCATTGTCGTGTACGTGTACACTCTCTACTATTATTTTTTTCATAAACGAAGAGGCATGCTTGGAAAAGAGAGTCTTTTTCTTATTGCGATATTTGCAGTTCCGTATCTACTGTTTGGAATATATCTTATCCTAACGGGAAGTTTTGATGAATATTTCTATCAATCAATTCTTTACAACCAAAAATACTATATTTATAACTATCCAAAACCTGAAGGGTCGACTTTTATCAATCCTCTTCGATTTGCCGTGGTGATTTTTAATGGCTTTTTCACCAATTTCACCAATCTTCTTGTCCAAGTGAAAGACTTTAATCTTGGGTTTCCCCTCAACATTACCCTTGCGCTTTCAAATACGGTTCTTCTTATTTATTTAGCATGCAAGAGAAAATACGCCCTTCTTTTGTTTTGGCTTGGCGGAATCGTCTTTGGAAATGCCCGAAGCAACCCTCTTGAATCAAAAGAAACAGATTATCAATCTGCAGTGTATGTGACCATTTCATACATAGGACTTAGTTTTATTTTACAGAGTTTGTACACTGAACTACAGGAAGCACTTTCATTCTCAAAAAAAGTTATTTTTACTTCACTTTTCTTACTGTTAGGTGTTTATGTGTTCTTTTTCAGCATTTTTATTTCAAAAAGATTCTTCTATAGGTATTATGAGAAGTATATGGGTATTGCGCCAAAGATATATGACCAGCCTGAACTTGCAAAAATTATGAATACCGTTGTTTCAAATAACGAATATACGTGGATTGGTCCATATGAGTATGAAGAGATGCTCTACATCAACGGGAAAATAGCTACCAAGTACCATGTCTTTTTGCCTGGAATGGGAAATTCCCCCCAGATTCGAGAAGACTTCATCCATGAACTGCAGATGAACAAACCAAAAGCACTGTGGTTTAACAAAACTTTTTCGATCTTAGGTACTTCACCAAATCAATACGGACAGTTTTTAACCAAGTTTATTGATGCTGAGTACCTACCACTATCTGAGTATTTAGATACGAACTTACACTATTTTATACTCACACCTCGGATACACAATGTCTCGGTCGCAGATAGTTTGTATATACGAAAAGATGCAATTGATGAAATTGTTTTGAAGCTCATAGACGGTGGGATACTGCAAGAAAAGCTCTTTTAATTATTTTCCGTTTCATTGTATGTCATGATCTACAGCTTCTCGCAGATTGAGTTTTGGATTTTTTTCCTTTTATTTGTTATTGCCTCGTATCTTGTTTTTTTACTTCCTGGAAGAATAATAGTGCGGTTTCTTCCAGTTCGTCATATACCAACACAGTATGCCCTGGCGCTCCTGATTGGAATAGTAATGTGGGGACTACAGGGTTATGTTTTTGGATATCTGCAGATAAGATGGTTTAGCTATCTCTATCTCTTGTTCTGCTTTATCCTTTCAATGAGACTTGGTCTTTTATCAATTTCATTTTCAGAAATCATGCAACGACTAAAGCACCACAGAGTACTCGCGTTAGTACTATTGATAGGCGTTACTTTTCAGCTTGTTCCCATATTTTTTTCAGGCGTAAGTACTTCAAGAGGCGTAGAGTTTTATGGAGTAAATGGATTTGATGGCGTATTGCACCTTGCGTATATTCAAAGTATTGTTCGTCATTTTCCTCCTCTTGAACCAGGAGCATATCCAGTGCCGATTGAAAACTATCATTACTGGAGCGATTTGATAATTGCTGAAATTTATCGGCTATTCAGAGTTCCTATTATTCATCTCTACTTCCATTATTTCCCCATTCTTATTTCTCTTTTGACCGGGTTTATTGCTTTATGCGTTATTCATATTTTTGGAGGATCGAGAAAAATGATGATGTGGTTTGTGTTTTTTCTTTACTTCGCAGGAGATGGAGCATACATCGTCTATTATTATCTCCATCATCAGCTGAGTTTTCATACTCCAGCAATTGATAACGGTGTTACGTTGTTTCTTAACATGCCAAATGCTTTGGCACGGTCTATTTTCTTAGGAAGCTTCGTCCTGCTTCAACTATGGATTAGTTCAAGAAATATAGTAGCAGGCATTGTAATGATATTTCTTTTCTCTGTACTCTTTGGTATAAAAGTCTACTTTGGTATTTTCGTAACTGTGGGATTTCTGAGTTTGTTGCTGTTTCAAGCGATTAGTTATTTAACAAGATCGAAAAAACTCACGATCCCTTTAGTAATTACTGAAATGAAACACTACATGCTGTTGATTGGTTTATTTGTATTTCTGACAGCAGCTATTTTTTTACCCCCCAACAAATCAGCAGGAGGGTTAGGGTATTATCCATTAGAATGGCCAAAATCACTACTCGGAGAACAGAGTCTCAACATGAAGAACTGGTGGTTAGAGCGGCAAGTGTTTGAGCAGGCACATAATACATTCCGCCTTCTTCTTCTTGATAGTATCGCGATTATTATTACAATTATTTCTGTCTATGGTACTCGTCTCATTGGATTTATACCCACCCGTTCTCTATTAACTTTCTTTGGTAAAGAGAAAGTAGTTTTCTTATTCCCTCCTTTACTTCTTTTTCAATGGTTAGGACTGTTTACTCTTCAGGAATCAGGAGGGTTTAATGTCTTCAATTTCTTTGTTGTTAGCGTTGTGGCTTTGAGCTTATTTTCGGCAGTTCATCTTAGCACTAGGCGCTTGAGCCGATATATTGTGCTGTTAATCTTGCTGTTTGTTGTTGGTTTGTCTGTTCCACGCTCAGTTTATGAACTGAAAGAATATATAGCAAAGTATGCAACAAATAGTGACACGATGAAGGTGAGTGATGACGAACTAGAGGCTCTTTCATACATTGAACAAAACACACCGAAAAACAGCGTTATACAATCCGATTTACAAAATACGTATGACGAGAAAGCGCCCTACGTCGCATTTTTTGCAGATAGGTATACATTCTTAAGCGGAGAAGGGTTTCTTAATAGCCATAATCAATCAACTGTTGAGAAGAGGACTGCGTTAATAAAAGCATTTGAAAATAAAAGAGGTATACGAAATAGCTTAAAAGAATTAGGGATACAATATGTGTATGTTTTGAAGAAGAACGAAGCATTGATTGCGTCTGTGAAATATGAAGATACCTTGCCTGTTGTTTTTGAGAATAGATCTACACTTGTAATAAAAATTGAATGAAAAGACTATTTAGTAACGAGCTGAAGGATTCTCCTTATAATTCCAGAATACATTGTTACTCAGTATTGCTAGTATTTGCATTCTTTTTAGCTATACTATCATTAGTATGAGAAAATCATTATGACAAGTGTCTCGGTAGTTCTTGCAACATACAACGAAGAAAGCAACCTCAAAGCATGCCTTGAGTCGGTAAAGGATTTTGCAGATGAGATAGTTATTGTTGACGGGGGATCAACGGACAGAACAGTTGAGATCGCAAAATCTTTTGATGCAAAAGTGTTGATCACGAACAACCCTCAGATTTTTCATATCAATAAGCAAAAAGCAATCGATATTGCCAGCTCCCCCTGGATACTCCAGCTAGATGCTGATGAACGGGTGAGTGAAGCGCTTGCAGTAGAAATTAAAAAAGTTGTCAGTATGACACATACAAAGCTGCAAGAGTATGAAGAAAAAGTGACAAAAAAAAAGCTTTTTTCAAGACATCAAAAGGTAATTGAAGCAAGAGACGGCAAAATAGGAGATGCAAGCGGTGAGTATTCCGCTTTTTTTATTCCACGCCTCAACAATTTTTTAGGAAGATACCTCAGATACGGTGGCGTGTACCCCGATGGTGTTATCAGGCTCATAAAGAAAGGGAAAGCATATCTTCCGGCAAAAGATGTCCATGAGCAAATGGTGGTAAAAGGTAAGGTCGGGTGGATAAAAAATGACCTATACCACATCGACTCACCCACATTTAAGAAATATCTCAAAAGATGGGGAAGATACACAACTCTGATTGCAAACGACATAAAAAAAGACAAAAAGAGTCTGTTGACTCCTTGTAAATATCTTATTGTCATGCCTCTCTATTGGTTCGTTCTCACCTACGTACGGCATAAAGGATTTCTAGACTCCTGGCAAGGGTTTGTATTCTCATGTTTCTCAAGCCTTCGTTTTCCTGTTGCCTACTTAAAGTCACTCTAGCCATGTCAAAGCTAAGAAAAAAAATATGGTCGATAAATTCACTCATTCTCATAGTGCTTGTGATTGCAGGAGCTTATTTCCGATTTGCCAATACACCACAGCGATACGGTTTTGACCCGGATCCACCACGTGATGGTGTAATTGCAAAATACGCACTTGAGACATTCCAGATACCACTTAGCGGCCCGCCGTCAGGAATTGCACCATTCTCATTTGGGCCGTGGTATTACTATCAAATAATCGCAGCAGAGGCACTTCTCCCAGTGGATTATGCACCGTGGGTTTACTTGGGTATTGCCTCTCTTGTATACATACTCGTAATGTATGAGATTGGGAAAAAGCTCAAAAATAACAGTGTTGGCCTCATACTTGCTTTTTTTGCAGCCCTGTCTCCGGCACTCACCGGCCCGTCAGCTGGGCTCAGCAACCCTAACTTTATCCCACTATTTGCAGCGCTCTTTATTTTTATTGCGCTCAAATATATGAGAAAAGAGACGACACCGTGGTGGATTCTTGCATGGGGAGGAGTATTTGGAATAGGAGTGAGTCATCACTATCAAATGGGTGGACTCATTCTACTGCCACTTGCAGCACTTATTCTGAACAGAGAAAAAAATATAAGCACGGTACTATTCTTTGCCGCGGGAGTAATACTTGTCTCAATTCCGAGTATTATTTTTGAATTACAGAACAACTGGCACAACACAAACGGAATATGGTTTTATATAACACAAGCACGGCACGGAATCTACATCCCCAACAGTTGGAGGATATATATCTTTGACTTCTGGATACCGTTCTTCTCCTATATACAAGGTGTGCCGCAGATACTGGGAATAGCACTAGGTTTTGTATTTACCGCTACACACATCTGGGCAATATACAAAAGAATAATTAATGCCCAGTATTTAATTTTAATGGGAGTACTGTTGGCAAATATTGTAATGCTTCGTTATGTTTCAGTCCAGCGCGAATACTACTATTTTCTCTTTACCGTACCGTTTGTCACCATTTTTATTGGTTACTCACTCCACTTACTTACTAAAGCACCCTATCTTAGGTACCTCCCGCTCTTAATAATCGCAAGCCTCATCCCGTTTCTTTTCCAGGAAGATATGGCACGTCTAGGGACGCGCCAGGAATTTATTGATTATAAAAATATTGCCATGTTTCTGAGACAAAAATACCCGAAGCAAAAGTTTATGTTCTATGACTGTAAAAAGCCGCTGATCAATAAAGTATACGCACTCAATTATTTCCTTATGAAAGAAGACATGCTAGGAGAAGATGGGGTAAAAATAGGCTTTTATTTCCATATGAAAGAAGACATGCTGGGAGAAGACAAAGTAAAAATAGACTTTAGTTCAGAAGGATGTATGCAAAGAAAAGGTCAAAAAGTGGCGGGCAAGGCTAAAAAAGTACCGAATATAAATGCATTTATCCTAAATGATTTGAGTGAAACGGAATTGACCCAAAATGGATGGCAAAAAGTTACTCCTCAGACAATGTACGAAGATACAGTCACTGTACAAAGGTAATCTCAGAATTGTGAAAATCTTGTGTTTTGGGTTTGCTGCATAGTGTGTTGCAAGTCGATTAAAAAAGTATGTCGAAATATTGATATAATCATAGAATGAAAATACTTGTCACGGGTGGAGCAGGATATATTGGTAGTTTTATGGTTAAACGATTAATAAATGATAGCCATGAAGTTGTAATAGTTGATTCACTTGAGCGGGGAAATGAGAAGGCAATCGACAAACGTGCCACATTTCTCAAAGGGAACTTACTGGAGAATGAATTTTTAAGTGGTGTCTTCTCCAATCACGAATTTGAGTGTGTAATGCATTTTGCAGGCTATATTTCAGTCGCTGAATCTATGCAAGATCCGGGATTATATTTTAAGAATAATGTTTTTTCAACTTTGATGCTTCTTGAATCTATGAATAAACATAATATAAAAAATATCATTTTTTCCTCAACAGGAACTGTGTATGGGGATCCGACAATGATACCTATGATTGAAGAGTACAAAACACAACCTGGTAATCCATATGCTGAGAGCAAACTCATGGTAGAAAATATACTAAATTGGTATCAAAAAGTACGTAATATCAAGTATGGACTTCTTCGTTATTTTAATGCAGCAGGTGGAGCGCTTGACGGAGGCATGGGAGAACATCATATTCCTGAAGAAACGCATTTAATCCCAAACACAATAAAAGCGGCGCTGCGTAACTCTGAGCTTTCTTTGTTTGGAAATGATTATGATACGCCTGATGGAACTTGCATACGGGATTATATTCATGTTCTTGATCTGGTTGAAGCCCATATACTCTCGCTCAAAAATATAACTGAATCTCAGAAATCTCATACCTATAATGTTGGAACAGGGAATGGCCACTCGAATAAAGAGGTAATAGAAATGGTAAAAAAAATATCGGGAGTCGATTTTCCAGTTGTTATAAAACCAAGGCGATCTGGAGACTCAGCTGCTACAGTTGCAAATGTTACAAAAATAAAGCAAGAACTGAACTTCGTCCCAAAATATTCAGATCTTGAGACAATCGTTTCATCAGCATGGAAATGGCATAAGAGTCATGATAACGTATGAATCTTCTTAGAAAGCTGAATGCAAAGCGTGGCCGGAGCATTTTAATCTTCCTCATGACGGCGGTTATAGTTTTCAACATTGGGTCAGTTCTTCTTGGGCAGAAAGAAAAATATCTCACGCCGAATTATTGGGAACGATATGCAAAATTGAAACATACGTATGAAAACTCACAATATGCTACAAAGAATTTTAAGGGATTTGAACCTGACGAGATTGTGTATGCATATGCAGGAGGAGCATTTCTTCTCGGTGTCAGTCCTGTGCTTATTGTGCCTGATGCGCCGCCATTGGGTAAATATCTGATCAGTTTATCTGTATTATTTTTTCGCAATGAGCACGTTATTATCCTTATAAGCGGTTTTGTAGCATTTCTATTTCTTTTCCTTGTCGGCAGACAAGTACTATCTTCAACGATTCTTGCGTTAATACCGCCTATTATTCTTAGTTCTGAGCCTCTATTTAAGAACATGTTTGTGTATACACCGCTTTTTGACATTATGCAACTGGTAATGGCACTTATGATTTTCTACTTTTTTAATAAAGGATTTATGCAAAAGAAAAACTATCTCTCCTTTTTTATTGCAGTCAACTTTTTACTCGGATGTTTTATCGCAACAAAATTCTTTGTAAGTGGTATTACATTTTTTGGGGCTTGGTTTCTTTTATTTTTACTTAGAAGGGAAAAAACTAAGTTTTTGACAATGCTACTTTTGTCTCCTATACCCATTATCGTACTCCTTGCATCATATGCAAGAGTATTTGCTTTCGGATATACTTTAAGAGAAATAGTGGGGATCCAAAAATGGGTATTTATTTATCATCAAGGTCAGTTAATGAAGCCCTTTTCAATTTGGCCATTACTGTTTTTAAACCAATGGCATGTGTGGTGGGGAGATAAACCGATACTTTCTGATTCTCAGTGGATCATTCTTTGGCCAGTAATGACAACAATTGCTTTTCTGACAATTATATTTTATGTCATAAAAAAACTACGGGTAAAAAAAGAAATTGAAATACTTATGGTATGGATCGTTCTCTATCTCGGAATGTTTAGTATTGGTCAAATAACGGTCAGGTATTTTATCATACTACTTCCTATTATCTACATAGTTGCACTCTATGGTGTTCAGCAATTTTCCATAAACCAAATTAGCAAAAAGAAATGAAAATCGCAATTGATATCCGACCGCTTAAGTCCGAGCATAACGTACGTGGAGTGGGATTTTATCTAGTCCGGTTGAAAGAAGGACTCCTTAAGCAATTTCCAAAGGAAACATTTATTTTCTTTAACAAAACAACGGAAATTAAAAAGGATGTTGATCTCATTCATTATCCATACTTTGATCCATTTTTCTTGACACTACCGTTTGACAATCGTAAAAAAACTGTCGTTACAGTGCATGACTTAATTCCGCTTCTGTTTCCCCAGAACTTCCCCGCCGGAGCGCGTGGTAAATTTCGTTGGGAAATTCAAAAAAGGTTGCTAAAAGGTACTGGTGCTATCATTACAGACTCACAAAGTTCAAAAAAAGACATAGTAGATCTTACTCATGTATCTGAAGAAAAAGTACACGTTGTCTATCTGGCAGCTGCAAAAGAGTTCCGAAAAATTGAAAATCCGGTCATTCTAACTACTATTCGAAAAAAATACACTCTTCCCGATAGGTTTATATTGTATGTCGGTGACGTTACATGGAATAAAAATTTACCAAGGTTAGTAAAAGTAGCGACAAAATTACGAATACCGCTGGTAATGGTGGGAAAGGCACTTATTGAAAAAGATTTTGACCGGTCAAATCCATGGAATCAGGATCGGCTTACCGTTGAAAAGCTTGCGAGAGGTAATCCGTTTATTGTAAGGCTTGGATTTTTGTCGCTTCCCGATCTTGTTGCAATCTACAATGCAGCGACTGTTTTTGTCATGCCGTCTTTGTATGAAGGGTTTGGGCTTCCTGCGCTTGAGGCAATGCAGTGTGGGGCACCGGTTGTAGTCTCAAAAAAAGGATCATTGCCGGAAGTTGTCGGGAAAGCAGGATATTACGTTAATGCTGAAGGTGAGGACGATATCGCATCCGGTATTCAATCTCTTTATAATGACAGATCGCTTCAGCAAAAATTACGGGGTTTAAGCAAAGAACAAGCGAAACTCTTCTCATGGGAAAAAACCTGCCGGGAAACTATGCAGGTATACGAGCACGCAGTGAACAACGGATGATACAAAAACTTCTCAAGCACACTTTTTTCCGGGCTGTTATCTGGATTTACATCGCTTCGTCAATTTTAAGTGTTGGGCAGTATGCTTTTCATTTAATAATGGCTCGAATGCTAGGGCCACAACAATTTGGTGTTTTGGAAAGTACGATTTCTCTTCTTTATATTTTTTCCATACCTCTGTTAACGATAACACTTGTCATTGTAAAGTATGTTTCTTCATACAAAGGAAAAAACGATTTAGCTGCTGTTCACAGTATTTTCCTTTACTTCAACAAAAATATCATGCTATACGGAGCAGTCGCAATTGTGATCCTGCTTCTCTTTTCATCATTTTTTGTTTCATTTCTTCATCTTCCCTCACAAAGTATTATGGTTATCCTGATCATAAGCTTTTATATCGGCTTACTTGTACAACTTAATAGAAGTGTTTTACAGGGACTCCTCCACTTTTCAGGGATCACGGTCACAAATACCGTTGAGACTGCAACGAAGATACTCTTTGCTGTTGGTTTTGTTTATCTGGGTTTTGAGGTAAACGGAGCGCTTTTTGCCATCGCTCTGGGTGGCATAGTTGCTTATGCCGTATCGTTTTTGTTTTTGAAAAAATTGAGAACATACAAACATGGAACGTTTGAAAAACGGAAGCTATTCACATTCTCTCTTCCAGTTTTTCTTTCATCTTTGAGCGTGACGTCACTTTTTACAACCGATATTTTGCTGGTCAGACATTATTTTCCTGCAACCGAAGCAGGTTACTATGCGGCGATTGCACTGTTTGGGAAAGTTATTTATTACGGTGTTTCTCCTATTGTCCAGGTAATGTTTCCGATGATCTCTGAAGCGCACGCAAAGGCACAGAAATACACACAGTATCTCCTGCTAAGCGTTTGCTTTACAGTACTGGGCGCGGGAATTGTTGCTACAAGTTATTTTCTGATTCCCGAACTTATGATATCGCTACTGTTTGGTCATACATATCTATCAATTGCACCATATATCGGATACTTTGGTATTTTTATGATTTTATACTCACTTTGTTCGTTGCTCTCCAGCTACTTTTTGTCGATTCATCATACCAGACAAAATGTTTTTCTCTGCATCGCAGCTGGTTTACAAATCGCTCTTATCATGCAGTTTCACAGCACGCTTCTTGATGTAATTTTTGTTTCAATTACAGTGGCATTTGTACTTCTTGTAAGCCTTTTGTTATACTACTTTTATTCTGTCCGCTCAGTACAAACGACATAAATACCATAAAACATAGAAGAGCAATCATGAAACGCCACAAGTCACAGCTCATATCTCTTATTATTCCTGCCTTTCAGCAAGAGAAAACAATCATTAAAGATCTTTTGCACATTCAAAACGTTATGAATCAGATTAGGTATCGTTATGAGATTATCGTTGTGGTTGATGGGATGAATGATAAGACATATCGAAACGCAAAAAAACTCGCATCGTCAAATCTTATTGTTATAGGAAATAAAAAAAACGTTGGAAAGGGTCACTCAGTCCGTTTTGGAATGGCAAAGGCAAAAGGAGAAATTGTGGGATTTCTTGATGCTGGAATGGATATCGATCCAAACGGAATCTCAATGCTTCTTGAGCATTTTGAGTGGTATAAAGCAGATATTATTGTCGGAAGCAAACTCCACCCGGTATCAAAAGTGAACTATCCTTTTTTCCGCAAAGTGCTTTCATTTGGATACAGAATTCTTACAAGAGTACTGTTTGGCTTATCTATTCGTGATACCCAGGTCGGGTTAAAGTTTTTTAAAAGAAAAGTACTCGTCGATGTGTTGCCACGTCTTCTTGTGAAGACGTATGCATTTGATATTGAACTCCTTGCTGTATCGCATTACAGAGGATATACACGAATCTTTGAGGCTCCTGTAAAGATAGACTTTCGAGGTAGTGGGTCTATTTCTCCTAAAAACTTATCAAGAGTTATTTATTATATGTTGTGGGATACGTTTGCCGTTTTTTATCGATTGAAAATACTTCGTTATTACAAAAATAAACGACCAAAATCCTAACAGGATTTTTTGGGTAATTTTCCATCTCACTTGCTATAATCATACAATACATGGTGAATAGAACTATATTAAAACGTGCATTTGTTCACCTGTATAAAAATCCCTTGATTTCAGGAAGCGCTGTAATTTTTATTGGATCGTTTGTTGCCAATCTTCTTAGTTATTTCTTTAATTTACTCCTTGGTCGTTTTTTGACAGTTTCTGATTATGGAACGTACGCAACACTGATATCTGTCTTAGGATTGTTTGGCATATTTCCTTCCGCATTCACTCAAATATTTGCTAAGTTTTCAGCAGTCTACAAAGCAAAGGGAGACGTTGGTAAAACAAAGACTTTGTTTGTGTTAGGTTTTCGTGTCATTGTTGTATTTGCAACAGTACTTTTGCTTATACTTACACTTTCAATATTCAACATAGCATCCTTTTTACATATATCAGATGTCTTTCTGCTGCTTCTTGTATTCTTCGCAATTTTCCTCTCAATTATTGGTTCTCTTCCCGTCGGCGTATTACAAGGAGAATTACGTGTGTACACTCTTGCATTGGTTTCTATAAGTACGCCGCTCTTTAAAATAATTATTGGTTTCATTCTTTTGTTTCTTGGATTACAAGTATTCGGTGTAACTCTTGCAATTATCACTTCTTCACTTCTTACAATGAGTATTCTATTCATAGTATTTCGCTCAAACTTTACAAACCAAAAAATAACAAAAACGAATCAGTCACTTTTCCTTCGTGAATTTAAGAAATATAGCTTCCGTTTCTTTCTAGCCGCACTAGGTATTACTATTCTGACAGGTATAGATATGATATTTGTAAAACATTTTTTTAGTCCGGTACAGGCAGGGCAATACGCAGCGTTATCTCTTATGGGGAGGTCTATTTTTTATATCACAGCGCCAATTTATGCCGTGTTCTTTCCACTTATTGCCCAAAAACAGGAAAGAAACGAAAATATTCACAGCACGCTACTTCTGGCAATATCCATAATTACAATCGGTACGGTTGTTTTGTCTTTCGTGTACTTCTTGTTTCCAACACTTATTCTTAATGTATTTTATCCGGCACCTGAGTATAAAGAGCTCATAAAGTACTTAGGACCCTTCTCGCTCTATATCATCATTTTCTCAATTGCTATGCTTTTTAACAGCTTTTTGTTATCGATTGGCAAAGCAAGTGTATATAAAATTAACCTGTTGGTAGCGGGTATTTTTATTGTACTTATGTATGTATTTCATAATAGTTTTTATCAGCTAATTGGAGTACTTTTCTTCACCGCGCTTTTACTTCTTGTATCTCAAGTACTATACTATCTCTCGACAATCTATGGTAAAAAATAATCCACTCGTCTCGATTATAATACCGTTAAAAAAGTGTAATGATTATGTAGAGGAAAACATAAAAGCACTTCTTACAAGTTCATATGCAAATTTTGAAATCATTGTGGTGCCAGATAGTGCAGAAAAGAAAACATTTCCCAAAACAATAATTATTCCAACAGGTAATGTTGGGCCAGCGGTAAAAAGAGATAAAGGAGCAGAGATCGCAAAAGGAGAGATATTAGCCTTTATCGATGATGATGCGTACGCTTCAAAAGACTGGTTAAAAAACGCAGTCGATCTTTTTGACAAAGAAAATATTTCTGCAGTATGTGGTCCAGGGGTAACTCCACCGACTGATTCGATACTTCAAAAAGTGTCAGGTGCGTTTAGTGCGAGTCTTTTTGGTGGAGGTCCTTATACATATCGATTCATTCCACAACCAGCTCGTTTCGTGGATGATTATCCATCAATGAATTTTCTGATCAGAAAAACCGACTTTTGGAGCGTTGCTGGATTTGATACCAAATACTGGCCAGGTGAAGATACAAAACTCTGTCACGATTTAACAAAAACTAGGAAAAAGAAAATTCTTTATCATCCAAGCGTTCTCGTGTATCATCATAGACGTGCTATTTTCTTACAACATTTATTGCAAAATGGGAGATATGGACTCCATAGAGGATATTTCGCAAGAATCTTACCCAAGACCTCACTTCGGATAAGTTATTTTATTCCCTCTTTCCTCGTAATAAGTTTTCTTCTTTTACCTGCTTTTTTCTTTTTACAAAAACAATTATTTCTGTTAGATTTATTTTTGATTAGTTTCTATTTTGTTCTTGCCGCAGTATCAGCAGTACTGAGTCTTTTTCAGGAGAAACATATTGGCGTTGCTCTGTTATTATTTCCAACGATCGTTGCCACTCATCTCTTCTACGGAGTAAAATTTCTCCAAGGATTTTTTCTGACTCGAAAATTAAAGCAATAAAATTGCAATTGTTAGATTGTTTCATTGTTATATTGCTTGGTTTTGAGAAACAACAATTTATCAGTATAGCAATTCAATAATTGTTTATTCAAAATTAAATCGGTGCTAAAAGGGATGGAACTGGAAGATTAGATTACTGCTAGAGCCTACTAGTCTCTTTGAGGTTTCCAAAAATCTTCTCCCAAGCTATTCCAGGGGATACGCTTTTCATCAGGATTATCAATGTCAAATTTTTTATCCACAAAATAGAGCATCTCTGCGTCTTTTTGTGACACATTTGCTGCCCCATGAGCAACCCCTTTGGGGATGAAGAGTAGATGAGCGTTTCCACCTCCCAATGCAAGTCTCATAACATTTCCATTTGTACTCGACGCTTTGCGAACGTCCCATAAACCGACTAAAAGGTGACTGTCTGGTAAGACATGCCATAAATCGTTTTGGTTATAGTGCAAATGCCATCCTTTAATAGTCCCAGGATGAATTTTTGTCGCATTAATTTGGGCAATAGTAAAACCATCTAATCCTTCTACTGTATTATTCGTCATTCTAATGACTTCAGATAACGCTCCGTCTTCGCCAACGTGGTTTTTGAGATGCAATAGATGAACACCCGCAATAGTTGGCTTTTTGCTGTAGTTTTGACTATAGACTTTCAGAACTACCTGTTCGTCAATATCTTGTTCTGTTAAATGATTCATCTAAATTTATTATATGGAGTCTTGCATGGTATGTCAAAAAGGAAAATGAGATAGACTTTTCCACTCTCTCTCTTGACACTGTAAGTCACATCAGGAATAATAGGTACTTATGAATACGCTGCAAAAAGTAAAGGTCTTGGGCATCAGAAACCTTACAGAATCAACCTATGTGCTTCGAACAACACGAAATAATTTTGAATTTGTACCAGGTCAATGTGTAAATATAGGTCTTGTTGGCGGTGCAGTTAACAGAGAATACTCGACTTACTCAAGCGTGAATCAAAAGAAATATCTAGAATTTCTCATTAAGAAAGTTGATGGAGGATTAGTATCGGTTGGCGTTAGTACATTAAAACCAGGCAACGAAGTAACTTTGGACGGTGCTTATGGGAGGTTTGTTATCGAAAAACCAAACAGCACGCAAAAGTATATCTTTATCGCGTCAGGAACGGGCATCGCGCCGTTTCATTCATATGTGAAATCGTATCCAGGAGTCGACTATCAAGTTCTCCATGGAATACGAACCGCATCAGAACAATATGACAGGAAAGACTATGAAAATAATCGGTATATTTCCTGCATCTCGGGAGGCGTAGGTGGTGATTTTTCTGGTCGGGTAACAGACTATCTTAAATCAGTTATTCTCTCGAAAAATGCTATTTATTACTTGTGTGGTAATCATGGTATGATCAATGACGTGTATGATATACTAAGAACAAGCAAGGTTAACGGCAGTAATATCTTTACAGAAGTTTTTTTCTAGAGTTCTATGAAAATTGCTATCTCTTATCCACCGATTGTTAACGAGCGTGGCCAAAAAGCAATGGTTTCTCAAAACCGCAATGTCCAGTTTTTTAAAACCCCAACATATCTTCTGCCTGTTATTCAGGCTCAAGCTGCGACGTGGCTGAGAGACTTAGGATACAAGATCCGCTGGGATGATGGGAATGCGCAACTAAAAACATATGACCAGTGGTTTAAGGATTTGGTGAAGTGGAGGCCGGATGTTATTGTTTTTGAAAGTACAACGCCTGTCATGAAATTCTACTGGCAGACAACGAAGGATTTAAAGAAAAAACTTCCAAATACTATTTTTATCATGACAGGATATCATTCGATGCGAAAACCCGAGGAAAGCCTGATAGAATCTCCCACAGACGTTGTCTTAAAAACAAACCACATAGATTTTGGCTTAGTGAGCTTGATTCCCTATATTGAGAAACATCCTAACTGGCGGAAAACATGCGACATAGAAGGTCTTACCATTCGTCTGAGTAAGACCAAAATACGTGATACCGGTGCATTTCGGCAAGTGCAGCCGATTGATAAATCGCCAATTGTTGATCGAGATCTTATTCAATGGAAAAATTATGCGTATGAAAATGGTAACTTTTTGCAGACTCCCGGTACGTATGCAACCAGTGTTATCAGGGATTGTATGTTTGGTAAGTGCACGTTCTGTAGGTATAACGGTCCTGAACTGACATTCTCAAAGATCTCAGTTGAGAAAAGCCTTGATGAATATGAAATGTTGATCAATAAATATGGCGTGAAAGAAATCTTTGACGATTCGGGTGTGTGGTATCGGGGAGCAGATGCTCGGAAATTTGCCCAGGGAATTATTGATCGTGGTTTGCATAAAAAAGGATGTTATTTCGGTTTTAACACGAGGTTTGAATACTTAGATGAAGAAACAATAAAACTTTTGGCAAAAGCAAATTTTAGGTTTGTTCTGATCGGTCTTGAAGCAGCAAGTAACGAGACGCTGAGAAAATTAAACAAGGGCTATCAACATAAATACATAAAACCCGGGCTGACGTGGCTGACAAAATACGGACTGCATCCGCATATGACAATTATGGTAGGGTATTATTGGGAGACTCAGAAAATGCTTAATGAAACAGTTAAGTTTGTTGAGGATCTCATGTTCTCAGGGCTTGCGAGAACACTTCAGGTAACGTTGTGTACGCCGTTAGATTATACCCCCTATCATTTCGAGACAATTAATAAAAAGGTGCTTTTGACCAACGACTATGATGATTTTGATATGAGCAAAATAATTGTGAAAACGCCAATTCCACATGAGAGGTATTATGAAGCAGTGAGAAAAATGTACAGCATTGCATATCATCCAAAATTCGTATTTAGACAAGTAATGAATCTTGCATCATTCGATAAACGCAATTGGCAGTTTCTTTTTACTTACGGATTTAGAGCATTACGAAGAGTTAGAAATCACATGTATAACCTGACAGTTTACAGCAAGAGTAGTTCACGAGCCAAAAGCAAACGTGTTCTGCGCACATCTTTACATACACAAGGTGCGTCTTAGGAGATAAGATAAATCTGTGTCATAATTTTCCAGAACGTTAAAATGCTTTAACTCTTACCCCGTGATACTTTTCAAGATAAGCAACAAAATGCAAAAGCTCTACAATAAGACTTATTCTCTGCGCTTTTCTTTTTTGAAGGAAAAGCTCTCGTGACCCTTTCCCTTCGTTCTGTTTTTGTAAACTCGGGTATTTAAAAGGTACCTCAATGCTTTTTACCTTAAATCCTTTTTCAAGCGCCGTAACAATTGAGAAAAAACTAGCGTTGGATAGTTCTTCCACATCAAAATACCATTTGGGAAATGTTGCATGCGCAATAGTGAAACGATAGCGTTTCATAAAGAGTGGCATTACCTTTGCGGTATTGGAAAATGCGCGAGGACCAAAAAACATATCCAAATCACTATCCTGTATATTAATGAGTTTATGGGATTTAAGCTCCTCGTTATACGTTGAATTCCCTTCAACTTCTGACTCGTATTGATACAATGGGTATGTTTTCCTAAATAGTTCATCATTTCGTTTAGGAATAGCGATATCAACTTCTCCACTAAGAATTGGCTTCACAATAAACGGTATATAATCCACAAGAGATACTTTCTCTGGTTCTGTAAGAATAATTGCTTTAACTCCTGGAAGCTTGGACGCTTTGTGTATGGCTTGTCTCTTGGCTGGAGATCTCTTCGGAGAACGACGGCGTATAAGGACTATTTTTGGAATTAAACGTAGTTCACGACGAAACGTTTTGGGGCTTCTCCAATCAGCGATAACAACTTGGTAGCCAAGTTCAAGAGCTTTTCGTGTTAATTCGAGCGCGAGATCTCCGCGTATCTTATCAGTGTGCTTGATGCTTCTTAGTTTTCCTCTATACCATTTGGGATATGAAGTTGTCGCAACAATTGCAACAGAAGATGGACTAAAACTGTTTTGCATACTGTCTAAAACATTATAGCAAAGTGTATCAAGGCGTGATATACTCCGCTCTATGCTTGAAAGATTTCGTGAACAAGGCCAACAACCTGCATTTCCTGAATTAACTCCCGACCCCAGAGTAGTAGACGTACTGCGCGGTACAGTTTCAGATCCAATACAAACAATATCACACAAACCTGGATCAGAAGGACAACTTGTTACTATAAGACTTGCTTTGGAAGAGCCAGGAATGTTTGGCCTTGAAGACTGGGAGGATAATAAGGAGTGGGCTGGAATCAATAATCACACATGGCTCTCGACTCGATACGGTGTGCATTTTTCACGAAGAATGGCTCAGGTAGGACACGAAACAGATCCGCAAAGAATACTAAATGGAATGATCGTTTCTCATGCTGGTAGAAGGCAATCTGATGAAGCTAGGTGGTATCCTGATGCTATTAAAGATTCTGTTGCAAAACTGGCTGTTTCGAATGAAACACTCGGAATGCGTCTTATTCAAGGGAAAGTTCCACAGGATGCATTCGAGCTGGTTGTTGCTTTAGGGCACAATGTTGAAGGTTTTTCAGTCGATCCAGCAATTTTTAAAACCTGGGATTATAGATTGGCTATATATGCTGATCACAGAACTACTCAAAAGTATGAGCCACTTAATACACGAATGGGGGATTTTCTCCTTGGCAATTTCTTTCAACAAAGCGAACGAACACCAGAAAAAAAAGAGCAAGTATATGGAGTAATAGGAAATATTATTGATGCGCAAAAAAATTATCGTTTGGGACAAGAGGGAGCAGAAGCAGTAACTCTTGATGAAGCAAACCAGATCGCAGAAAGTCTTGGGGCACGAGCTGATTCAGAAAGGTTAACGCGAAGAGAACTTATGCGAATTATTTTACAAGATGCAGATACAGAAGCTGCTCTCATCCAAGCAGGAATTAATCCAAATGCTATCAATGATGAAACAGTCCCAATGCCAAAATGGGAAGATAATCTGCGAAAAGAATACGTTGTTGCAGCGAAAGAAAGTATTATTGATGGAGTGTATGGGTATATGAATCGCTTCCTAGACTCTTTACGTATTGATGGCGATTTTGATTATTCGATATTGAATGAACTGAATTTACAATTTCCATTAAATTCATGGTGGGGACAATATGCACGTACAACTTTCTACGAATGGCATGATGCAATTGAGCAAAGAAAAAAAATCGATATCCTTTTACTTGGGTATTTCAAAAGACCCAGTTAGTACTACTCAATACGTCCGGAGTTTTTAGCTGAGTTTTGAAATAAATTGTTTCAAGAGGCTTTTTGCATCATTTGCATTATACTTTTCGCAACTCGATTGCAACTGAGCGATAAATAATAGTAGCTTTTTTCTATCGACGATTTTTTTCTTCAGTACCAATATTTTTTCAAATTTTGTTTTTGTTACATTTTCTGAATCTGTCGTAAGTTCTTCGGTTAATTTCTCACCCGGGCGCTGCCCGATGAACTTAATGGTTATGTCTTTTTCCGGTATGAGTCCAGAAAGTAAAATAAACTTTTTTGCAATATCAGTGATTTTCATTGGTTTTCCCATATCCAAAATAAATATTTCGTCCTTTTTTCCCAAAATGCTTGCTTTTAAGATGAGTTGTACAGCCTCTTGAATTGTCATGAAGAACCGCGTCATTTTTTTGTCTGTGACTGTTATCACACCTGATGTGAGTTGTTTACGGAAAAGTGGAAGAACACTCCCTGCGCTATTTAGGACATTACCAAAGCGAACACAGATAAACATTGTTTTAGAATTTTTATTAAGTGAAGTTGTAATGCACTCTCCGATCAGTTTTGTCATTCCCATGATACTTTTAGGATTGACTGCTTTATCTGTTGAAATAAAAACGAATTTGCTGATTTTTGCCTCTACTGCGGCTGTAACGACGTTAAGCGTACCGAAGATATTGTTTTTTACAGCTTCAACGACATTTTCTTCCATAAGTGGCACATGCTTATATGCTGCAGTATGAAAGATAATAGTCGGTTTGTACTTCTTAAGAGTTGCCTCAATATGAAATTTGTCTTGAATATTCCCCGGAATCAGGATGACCGAACAGTTGTTGAAAAATTCCCTAAATTCTATGCCAAGCTCGTACAAACCATTTTCCCACCAATCATACATGATGATTTTTTTAGGTTGGTATGATGCAATCTGCCGGCAAAGCTCTGAGCCAATTGATCCGGCAGCGCCGGTTATCATGACTGTTGAATTTTTTAACAACATAGACACATCAGCAACATCATGTTTTCTTACCGGTCTATCAAGAAGATCTTCAATCTGAACTTCTCTTATTCTTCTGATGTCTACTTTTCCTTCAATAATTTCACGTACTCCTGGAATAGTCTGACAGGGTATACCTTTTTCGATGCATATTTTTAACACATAGCTAATAATTTCTCCGTCTACAGATGGCAAAGCAATAAAGACTTTATCAATTGAAAGATTCGCAATATGCTCTTTAAGAGAATATCTATTTCCGAGGATTTGGAGTCCGGCAATTTTCTTCCCTATTTTGTTTTTGTCATCATCAATGAACCCAACAGGAATAATACCTAATTTTTTGTGTTTTTTAATTTCCTTAAGCAGTTCTTTTCCGGCTACTCCTGCTCCGACAATAAGTACGTTTTGTTTCATAAATTTTTGTTTTCAAGATAGCTACTAATTATTTGTTGTAAGCCTTTGTCTATGTCTGTAGTTGTTAAGAAACCTATCTTGTCTCTTGCTTTTTCTGATTCACCAATCCAATACCCAATTTCTTTCTGTTGTTTATTAAAAACAAGAATTGCTTTTTTTCTTAAGATTGCTTCTATTTTTTTAATAAGCTCGATTATTGTGATTTCTATCCCGCTACAGATATTAATGAGTAGTGAATTGTCTTTATAATCAAGAACCTTTACAAACGCCTGTACTAAATCATTTATAAAAATAAAATCTCGAGATTGAGAGCCACTACCATTAATAACAATCGGTTCTCCTTTATAGATTTTATCAATAAGAAGAGGTATGATTCCGCTATATTTTTTCCAATTATTTGGCCCATAGGGATTTGCTATGCGAAATATAGTGTATTTAATGTTATTCATTCGACTGTAAAAAGCAATCAATTCTTCAGCAAGGAGTTTTGACATTCCATAATAATTTCTAGGAATTGTTTTTGAAGTTTCCTCATTTAGCTTATTGTGTTGGGACTGTTCCTCGTAAACTGCGAAAGAAGAAGCATAGATAAAACGTGTGTTTGTTTTTCCAAATAACGAAATTGCCTCTAAAATATGTGCTGTTCCTAGAATATTTATTTTAAAACAATTATCAAGGGTATCTGTTGCTCCTGCAAGATGAATAATAACATCTTTATCTTTGACAAAGTTTTTTAAAGAATCAATAGACGAAAGTGAGTATTTGCTCCTATCAAACGTAGAAAGACTAATTGAATCAGTTTTCTCAAGTTGTTTAGTCAATGCATTTCCAATAAAGCCAGTACTCCCTGTTATTGCAACTTTCATTTTAGGATCTTTCTAAGATTAATTAGCTTCATAGACATGTATTTTTTCTTTTTTAATTTGTCCGTATACCAGCCCCGCAAAGCCAGCAGAATATTCCATAAACTTCATAGCTAACATACCAACCGCGTGAACAGGATCTTTCGCAAGTAGATCAAAATGCTGCAAAAAATCAGGACGAATGAGGGAATATTGCTTAGCGATATAAACCTTTTTATTTCTGTATTTTTTGAAGTAACCAAGAGCAGTTTTGCCGTAGACAAATTTTTTAGTTAACTGTTTCGTAAGACTCATCTTGCCCTCATAATGCATGACGTGGTTTTTGATCTTCACTGTTTTATATCTACCAGCATCAAGTCGGGTCTGGAAGTCATAGTCGTCAGCTCCTCCGAGTGTTGGATCCAGTCCTCCAAGTTTATCCCAGACCTTTTTTTTAATAAATCGAGCGGTATCAGTAGAAGAACGAGGACTTTTGTTATAACATGCTTTTTCTAGTGCCCGGCATTTAGCCCAAAAGCTTTCTCCATACGAGACTTCAGGCACAATCACAGCATCTGCTTTCTGAGCCCTTAACGCTTCAAGACAGGCCTTAATAAGGCCAGGAGTCATGCGCATATCAGAATCAATCCAGTAGATATACTCGCCTTTCGCTTTTGATGCGCCGAAATTTCGTTGGTAAGGGGCACCAAATATATGTACTTGTTTTGGGTCACGACCAAATGAGTATACTGTCCCATATTGTTTGGCTATTTTCGGAGTGTCATCAGTGCTAAAGCTATCAACAACTATAATTTCAAGTGGTTTGTAATTTTGTTTTATAACAGACTCAAGACAATCCCTTATGAGACTATCACAGTTAAATGTGGGCATCACGACAGAAACAAGTTTGTTCATTACTATGCATCATTATAAGAAATTATCTATAAAATATCTATTCTCAGTCTTCCCAAATCAAAAATGAAATTAATTGAACAAATAAAGAAGTAGGAAGTGATATAATCTGGCCATGACAGAGATAGGAGCAGGAATAAGTGAACCACCTCATCCAGCGATAACAGAGTCTATAGAGAACGACAGACAGAGATATGTTGATCATAACATAGCAACGACTGTTCTTTTGAGTGATTCTCCACCCGGATCAGTAGACGCAGTCTTTTTCCATGGCAGATCTTTTTTTGACGCGGGAAAACGTGATATATTTCAAGTAGCTGTTGATTATATAAGTCAAGGAAGGGCACAATATATACTTCTTGCAGATTCTGAAGGAGAACGAGTTGGTGAAACTATTCCTCAAGTTGCGTATCCTGGGAAATCACTCTGGACAGATAGATTGGTAAAAATGGGAATGGATAGAGAGCGCATAATTTATAGTCCGCACTTGGTTCCCCGAGAACACGGATTTAACACAACAACCGAAGCCCATGCTTTCCTAAATACGTGCATAGAGAGAGGTTTTAAAACGGGGGTTGTTCTAACTCAACCCCATCAGATTGTGCGAGCGATGTTAGGTGCAGTAAAAAGGATACAAGAACAAGAATTACCGGTCGATTTATGGACTGAAGCACCACGATCAGTTGATTGGAATAAAAAAGTAAAAGGATCGCAAGGCATGGAGTTAAAACCCAGAATTTACCATATTCAAGATGAGATTGATAGAGTTTTCAGATATCAAGCAAAAGGGGACATTGCAAGTTTCGATGAGCTCTTTGATTATCTTGCAACACGAGATAATCGACAAAACTCTCGTTGATTTGGTATTCGTTTTGAGGGTCGACTTACTGTTCTCAGAATGGACTTAGCTCCACTCCCAGTTGTCTTTGCACCAGGTCATTGTACGAAGCAAGCCTTTTTCTAGTCCAACTTTTGGCCGATATTTTAGTTCACGTTTTATTTTTGAGACATCTGGACACCTGCGATACGGTTCACCCAGCGGATAATTTGCCGGGTATTCAATGTTTTTAACATCAATCTTTTCATTACTGATAGTTTGAAAAACTTTTGCAAGTTTGTTAATGCTTATTTCTTTTTGGTTGCTGCCGACATTGTATGCTTCTCCAGGTCTCCCAATCAAAAGCGTAAGTAGAAAACCTGTAACCGCATCAGAAATGTAACAAAACGTCCTTGTTTGTTTTCCAGCGCCATGTACCGGTAAAGACTCTTTTTTTAAAATACTGCGGATAAAGTGTGGAACAACACGATAGTCTTTTGAGCCCATCCCAGGACCAAAAACATTGAACGGTCGAACAATTTTTATTGGCACCTGAAAATAGTTGTAATAAACCATACAAAGTGTTTCTCCAAGCCGTTTTGACTCGTCGTATAGTGACCGAGGACCGGTCGAAGATACATGACCAAAATATGTCTCTTTTGTTGGAAGCTCTGATGGAATCGGATCACCATAAATTTCACTCGAACTGAAAAAAAGAAAACTTTTTACCCTTTTTTTCTTAGCTAGCTCAAGCATGTTTCTGGTTCCGTTAATTGCAACATCGATTGTCTCAAGTGGATATTTCTTATAATAAATTGGTGAAGCAATCCCTGCAGCATGAACAATATAATCAATATGAGAATTTATTTTCACGCTTTTTGTAACATCACGATCTATATAGCGGACAAATCTATTTTTCAAAACTTTTCCTTTCTTTGATGAAGTAATATAATTATCTATAACAATTATTTTTGCCGGAATTCTTCGTGTATGCTTATTTAAATACAATAGTGTTCCGACAAGATATTTACCCAAAAAACCCGATCCTCCAGTAATAAGAAATACTTTTCCATCTATTTGTGATCTATATGGCCTAAGCGTTGCAGCAATTTTTTCAATATCTTGTTTTACAATCGGATCTTCAAGAAAATTATTTTCTAACATACTTTTACACTATTCTCGGTCTAGGCACAGGAAGAATAAACTTATTACCTTTTTCTTTATACCATTGATGCGTTTTCATAATTGATTCTGCAAAATTCCAAGCAAGAATAAGTAGATAATCAGGGGGATTAATCTTAAGAGTTTTTGCCGATACAACAGGGATGTGCGTTCCTGGTGCATAAAGATTTTGCTTATATGGACTATCATCAACGATATAATCAACAAAGTCTGATCCGATTTTAAAGTAATGCATAAGCGTTGTAGCTTTTGCTGGTGCGCCATATCCTGCTATTGTTTTTCCTTGTAATTTTATTTTTGTTAAAAGTTTTAATAGCTGAAGTCTGTTTGCAATAATTTTTTTCGCAAATATCTGATACGTTTGTAAAATATGCAATTTTTGTGATTTTTCTTTTTGTAGAAACTGTTTTACGCTTTTTTCGATTGCATACTTTCCCTTCCCTCTCTTTATGAATACCCGAATAGACCCTCCATGTACAGGTACTTTTTCTACATGAAAGACTGTCATGCCAAACCTATTAAAAAGCGTTCTCAATGAATCTACTGACCAATATGATAAGTGCTCATGATAGACAAGGTCAAAATATCTTTTTTGCAAAAGGTCAATTAAATAAGGAGCTTCAATAATAAATACGCCATTATCTTGTAATAATATCTTTAGCCCTTCAATCACCTCATCAAGATTATCTATGTGGGCAAAGACGTTTGTTGCTGTAACCACGTCTGCTTTTCCATATTTTTTAACAATTGCATGAGCCAGTTTTTTATTAAAATATTCAGAGACTGTATCGATTCCTTCAGATTTTGCGATTTTCGCAATATTATCTGCCGGCTCGATTCCAAGCACCTTAGTTCCTAATTCTTTAAAAGGCTTTAGTAGAATTCCATCATTACTACCAATATCTATAACAAATGAGTCCAGACTAAGATTTAGACGTTGAAATACTTTTTCTGCAAATTGCTCAAAATGCTTGATAAACACTTTTGATGTTGAAGAAACATACAAATAATCTCCGAACAGAGTACGAGGAGAAACAACATGTCCTAACTGAAGAAAACCACATTTTGTACAAAAATACACATCAAGTGGGTAAAATTTCTCTCCCTCATTGATTTGCTTATTAGTTAGGAATGCGTTTGCAAGAGGAGTGGGACCAAGAGTTAGTACTTTTTTAAGTGCTTTTTTTGTGCATACCCTACAGGTAACTTTTTTAAAAATCTCTTTCATACCTATTCAAAAACAACAAAGATGCACTTTTTACTTGCAAAAATATGATGTTAAGAATAACAATTCGTCCCTCGATTGTCAACCAATATAATGGATACATTATTAAAAAAAGTGTTATACTTTCGAAGCTTATTGTAATGAAATTATTTTTATTGCCTAGGATTCTGCTCTATATCTGTTTTGTCCCGATATTATTTGCTTTTGGAATTTTCTATATTTTCTTTTATGATCGTCCTCAGAATAATGATGCTTTTGCACAGTACCCTTTTACCGAAGTAGTTTACCAATATTCTCTCCCAAAACAAAGTTTAAGCGGGAAAGATATTTTGGCAGGAGAAAAGATTAGAGGACAATTTCGTGCTTCTGCGAAAAACCTTGGTACTGTTGCTATTAAGTTTGATACTCATAATAAAATCAATTGGGATCTAATAATCTTTCGTATTAGAGAAAAGGGGAAAAGTGTTTGGTACTCTGAAAATACGTATAGAACCGATCAAATAAGACAAGAAGTTTTTTGGCCATTTGGATTTAATCTCATTGGCAATTCTGAAGGTAAGCCATATGAATTTGAGATTGAGTCATTTGAAGGAATACCTGGTGATGCAATTGCTATAAATAGTTCTCAAAATTCATTTATTGCTAAATACTCTTATCCAAAACAGTGGCTTCTTAAGAACAAGCAAGAAATTCCTTATTTTATCAAACACAAAATAGTTTCCTTTTTTAATTCTCTCGACAATACCTCGAAATTTTCGATTATTATTACCTTGTTGTTATCTCTTATACTCCCATTCATCTTTTCAAAACTTATAACGGTACTAAAAAATCTATCGAGAGCGGATCTACGAGCTTGGGTAAACAAATTTACTCAAGGTACAAAAATAGTAATTTTACTCGCGCGAGTAAGTGTAAATATTTTCAGAAATATAGTTCATTTCTTTTTGCATGCTCTCAGGTTTTTTTCCAGAGCATGTTTCAACATATATCGTAAAATCCCTTTTCTTATAATTACTACATTAATCCTGCTCTGTGTTGGGACTTACGCTGCCCTTTTAGATCAGCGGGTCTTTTTTGAAGATACACGCTTTATGTCGCTAAGCACTTCGCACCGTTTTGAAAAAACTACTCTTAATAAGGTAGAATTCTTAGGAAAACAACTCAAAACAGGACAAAGACCCTTAGACGAAAAAAATGCTCTCCTCGCAGGTCAAAAAATTCGTGGCCAATTTGTTGCTAACTATAATCATTTGGAGATTGTATCTATAGGGGTATTTGATTTTTATCGTGCTAACACAGATCAGGTTATTTTTCGTTTGAAAGAAGTTGGCAAAACGAAGTGGGATGTCGAAAATGTCCATGACACGAGCGTTATGCGCAGTAGTATGTTTTGGCCATTCGGGTTTGTACCGATTTCGCATTCGAGAGGAAAACAGTATGAATTTGAAATACAATCCACTAAAGGGGAAATTGGAAATGCTATTGCGCTTTTGCCGACTGAACCTTCCTTTTTTACCAAGTACCGTTTTAGTGGATCATTTTTGATAAACCAACCTGGAGAAATCCTTCCCTTTCTTTTTGCAAAAGCCTATATTCCTTTTACCAAGCTTGATAGAGCTTCATGGCTTTTTTTGATTACATTACCATTGATCCCGTTAATTATGTACCTTCTCGGTTTGGGAAAAATAAAGGACATGCAAGTTGCAATAAAAGCAAATAATCACCATCAAATATTTGGTTTTGGAATAAAAAAAGAAAGATCTCAGGTAGATAGTGAGAATGGTTATATTGAATTATTTTCTAAAATATGTATTGTGTTAGTAACTATTGTTATTTGTACTAGCTTGATTTATAACGCATTTACTTTGCGCACAAAAGATTTAGACTGGTATGTTTTTGAATTTATATCGGTGTTAACAGTGGCTATGTTTTTAGGATTGGGAGCAATTTTTAGTAAGTACACCATAGTTCATAAGATAGAAAAATGGATAAGATGGATTGTATTAATTGTCTTTTGCACGTTCGTCATTTTTTTATTTGGTAATAAATATTTTCCTCCTCCAATAATATTCTTTCTTCTCCTGGCTTTTATACCTATTATGCCAATCATAAAAAAAGAGTTCAAAACTGCTAAAGACTTTCAGGCTTCAAATATATGGAAAAAAATCCTAGCAATTCTTTCTCATAAATATTTTCTAACAAATGTAGTGAGTATATTCATTGTAACTTCATTTTTCTCTGAAACGTTGTTGAATACTTCCAATAGACGAACATATTTCATGACGTGGTTCTTATCATCGGCATTTTTAAGCTACATTGTTTTCAATTATCAATTTTTCTTCCGATTTAAACTTGGAGAGTCTATACCTCTTTTAGAATTGTATCAAAAACCTGTTTTTAGGAATATTTTTCAAATAATCTTAATGATAATCGGTTCTGTTTTTTTATTCCTTTCCATTCATGGAACAATAGTTAATTATTTATTTTACTCTCACTCAGCCTTTTATATCGGTCCTGCACACGATATATTACAGGGTAAAAGTTTGTTATATGATACACCTTCCCAATACGGTTATTTATCTATTCACTTTGTCTCTCTAATACAAAGACTCATGGGGGGAACTGTTGAGACATTTGATCGCTTTAACACATTCTTATTTGTAATCTCTACGCTAATTTCTGGGTTGATTTTTTATAAACTAACTAAAAAATTATCTATATCTTTTCTCCTAGCTTTTATTTTTATCGGTTTTTCGACATTCTTTTCCGATTACCACGATTTTTTGTTTCCATCGAGTGGCCCGCTGCGTTTTGGTTTTGGTCTGCTAATTTGTTTCTTTTTGCTCTACTTCCCAGGCCGTATCTCATTTTTAGCTGGAACAATACTTAGTGCAATTTCGGTTTTCTGGTCTCCGGAAACATCTATATATGTAGTTCCTGCCTGGCTTTTTACCTGTAGTATTATCGCTTGGAGAAAACATGGACGAAGTACCACATTTGTAAAAGAGATGATTCTTAAAACTGGGGTTCTTGTGTTTTTTGTTTTTATACTTGCAGTTAGTATATTCTTAAAAGAATACCGTCCAGAATCTGGCCTGCCAAATTTTTACAACTTCATTCAGTATGCTCAAATCTACAAAGGAGGTTTCTATTCGATCCTTACTCCTTTGTATGGGAACTATTATTTTTATGTTTTTATAGCTGTATTGGGCTTAGGAGTGCTTTTCCATATATTAACTAAAAAACTCGATTCGTGGGTTCTTCCAGCATTTGCATATATTGCCATTTACAACGTTGCGATACACAGCTATTTTGTTTACCGCTCTTGGTATAGTCTTATTATCAATAATGCTGGATTTTTAGTGATTGAATTAGTTCTTATGTATAAAATTCTGTACGATACTAAGAATTTAAATCAAAGACAATTAAAGGGATACTTTGGGGCTTCAATTATTATCTTTTTCACGCTTTTTGCATTTAAATGCTATTACAATAATCCTCATATTTTTGATATCGTTAAACTTAATGTTTTTTCCTTGTCTTCTTCAAAATCATCAACCTTCTCATTTCTTACGTCTATTGCTAAAGATTTCAATTTGGATATGAAAAATATTATTGTTCTAAGCGAATATGATACTTTCTATGTAACAGATGCAAAGGTAAAGAATTTTTTACCTCTTAATCCGTCAGTTATGACTTTTGTTCTTCCTGATTGGAGAAAAAAATATATCTACCCTAAAATCAAAAATATTCCATTGGGAACTATAGTGGTTTTTGATCCAAACCTTCCGGATTATGACCCACAGGTAGGGAAGTTCTTAATTTCTCTAAAGGATGAGATTAAAAAGTCTTATGAACTAACTTTAGTAGGAATAGTTGATGATAAAAATACAATAGAAAAAATTGGGGAAGGGGCTTCTATTAAAAGAGAAAGGATTGAGATATTTAAAATAACTGCTAAAAAAACTCTTTAACTTTAAACAAGATTAACTTTATTTTTTACAATAAAATTCGGTCTTCGTTTTACTTCGTTGTAAATTCTCAGAAGATATTCACTAATAATTCCTAAGGAAAAAAATAATAGACCGAACATAAAAAGCATAATCAAAATAAGCGTTGTAATACCTGGTACGATTCTTCCGTAAATGAGAAAGAGAATAAAGTAATAAATAATCAGTAAAAAAGATAAAATAGTTATAATGAGCCCTAAAAATGTAACTAGCCTTAAAGGTAAATAAGAAAAAGAAAAAATTCCATTTAAGGCAGTATCTAATACTGAGAGAAAATGAGCTTTTGATTTTCCAGCAAACCTATTTTTTCTATCAAAGGGAATACCAATTTGGTGAAATCCAGTCCAGGCAATTAATCCTCGTAAATATTTATTATGCTCATTCATGGAATTTATAGCCAGATAAATTTTTTTATCAATGAGCCTAAAATCGCTGGCATTTTCTGGAAACATATTATTTGTTAGTTTGTTTAATATTTTATAGAAGAGAACCGAAGAAAAATTTCTAAATACACCCGCAGTTCTTTTTTTAATAATTCCATATACGATTTCATATCCTTCCTCCCACTTTTCTATAAATTTGTCTAAAATTTCTACCGGCTCTTGTAAATCTGCCATCATAATAATAAGAGCATCCCCTTTTACAAAATAGATTCCAGCTGCGATACCTCCTTCTGCGGTAAAATTTCTTGATAACTGAAGTATTTTTATACGTAGATCTTTTTTTGCCTGTTTGATCAGTAATTCATAAGAAGCATCATTTGAACCATTTTCCACTATAACTGCCTCGAAGTCATACTTCGTATGTCTATTCATAAAACTCGTTAACTCGTTGAGCAGTTCGTTTATATTATCTTCTTCGTTATAAACCGGAATAACAAACGATAAAAGTTTTTTTTTCATGTTCCTTCTGTTGGTGTGATGGAAATAATATAGCATATTTAAAGGAGTTATTCATTACAATCTTTATAAGAAAGACATATAATACATCAAATATATTTCTAACGAAGATAAGCCCAAAGATATTTATTTTTCTTCATCCCAAGATATAATTATCTGATACTTATATGACACTTACTGCATTAAATTCACTTTTTCAAAAAGGAAAGATAAAGGAACAAGAATATACACAAAAAATGCATAAAAGGCATGGAAATTTATTTGAATATAGCAGTTTATTAAACATACAGATATTGCAAAGATTGAGATAAGCGACGATCTCCTTATTTTCACTTCCAGAAACCCCAATGTAAAAATGATTGTGGACACAAAAGATAAAAGAACAACCCCGATTGAGATACTAAACTTTGGTGCTTTTGAAAAAACTAGGTTACAACTGTTATTTTGTTCAAGACGAAAAATTAGTTAGACTTATGAAAATGGATGAGGATACAGCCCAAACAAACTTTTCCTTCTTGCACCTTGACAAGCACAGGATAAAAATATCTTTTTACTCTAAATAGTGAATGTAGGGCTGCTGACGTATTGTAAATATTTCATAAAGCTTGTAAAATCTTACCTATTATAAATAACATGACCAACCCCCCTTTCTTCTCTATCGTTATTCCAACCTACAACCGAGCGAAGTTTTTAAAGACTACACTTCTTATCATATTGAAACAAACATTTCAGGATTTTGAACTTATTATTTCCAACAATTGCTCGACTGATGAGACAGTAGAAGTTGTGCAATCCTTTAAAGATAAAAGAATACGATACTTTGAGAATAAAAAAAATATTGGTGCAGAAATGAATATGAAAAAAGTACTCACCTATGCTCGTGGCAAATACCTTTTTACAGTGGGAGATGACGATTTTATTCTTTATAAAGACACGTTTGATGAGATAAAAAAAATAATAGACGATAAAAAGGTTGGTTTTATTCGTCTCAATTTAATAGAACGAAAATTTATTGGAGAAGGAATTAGAAGAAGCATTGTAAAAGTAAATGACGATATCTTACTCAAAAAAAATGCGGATCCCCAAAAAATCATTGATTTTTTTGCTATAACTGCAGCAAGCCATTGGGCAGGATTGGTTATAAAAAATCAAAAAAATATGGCAAATAAAATAATAGAATCTGTCGAAACTCCATGGATAAAAATACTATTTGAAACTACTCAAAAATATGGTGCTCTTTTTTTAGGAAAAAACTACATGATTATTACCTGGTCACAGGGAGGCATACTCAATCACTACGAGTTAAAAAAAAATCGATTAATGGGTGAAAATTATTTGAATACTGTAATATCGTATCTTCCAAAAAGCGAGAGAAAGAATTTCAAATTGCAATATTACAAAAAATTTATTATACTGCAACCAGTAATCAAACTATACGGGGGAATTACCCAGCTAGTTATATTCGATAGAAGACTGTTATTCGTTGAAAAGAGATTGAGATATAATATCTTATTTTGGATTTCTTTAAGTGTTGCATTGATTGTCCCAAGAAGTTTATGGAAATTCGTGAGAATAGTACAGCATAGAACAAATGATACTATACGGGAGTTGCCGGATTTCGACAAAATACAAAAACGATATATCTATTTCCAAAAAACATATGGTTTGTAAATAAAAATGTCATCAATGAAAAACACTACGTCACTAAAAACCAAATTATATTCCGGCAAAACAGTAATCGGTACGTGGTGTGCGCTTCCTTCTCCTGAGTTTATCAATGTTCTTGCAAAAGCAGGTATGGATTTTGTCATAATTGACATGGAACATGGTGCTATGGATTATGAACTCGCAGGGAAAATGGTGATAGCTGCCGAGGTAGAGGGGTGCAGTCCTCTTATTCGAGTTCCAATGAACAATGAGTCAACGATTCTGCGAGCTCTTGAAGTTGCACCTGAAGGAATCATCGTTCCTCATGTTGACAGCGCAAAAGAAAGAAAAAATGTCATCAATGCGGTAAAATTCCCTCCCATAGGAAATAGAAGTCTCAATCCATTCGTCAGAGCAGGAGGGTATCATTCAAGACTTAACTTTACCGAAGAAGAAAACAAACGAACACTGTCTGGGATATTAGTGGAAAGTCTTGCGGCGATTAAAAATATTGAAAGTATTGTTGATGATGAAAACTTAGATATCGTCTATATGGGAAGCTATGATATCTCCGCAGCTCTTGGCTGCCCGGGAGATACAAGAAATCCAAAAGTGCTCGCAACGCTAAGAAAACTTGCAAAAGTTATTACGAAAAAGAAAAAAATAGCGGGTTGTTTGTTTCATACAAAAGAAGATCTGGAATTTTTTAAAGAGATCGGAGCTACATTTCTGTGCTATAAAGTTGACACCGGTATCGTTTTTGACGCAGTGCAAAAAGGGTTAAAGCTCCTATGACAGGCGCTGACTATATCATAAAAAAACTTGGTGACTATCAAGTAAAACACATCTTTATGATTGTCGGCGGAGGAGCAATGTACCTGAATGACGCTGTCATAAAACAAAAAAAAGTCCAATATATCTGTAATCATCATGAGCAAGCATCGACTATGGCTGCCGAGTGTTATTCACGGATAACCGGCAATATTGGCGTCGTTTTAGTGACGAGTGGCGCTGGAGATACTAATACCTTCACTGGACTTATTGGCGCTTGGTGGGATTCAATTCCTCTTATGATCATCTCAGGAAATGCACGAGTTCCACTCTTAACATACAAAAGTCCAAAGCTAAGACAACTTGGCGTACAGGATACACGCATTGTCGATATGGTAAAACCAATTACCAAATACGCTGTTTGTGTATACGATCCAAATGAAGTCGCCTACCATGTTGAAAAAGCGTATTATCTTGCAAAATCGGGAAGACCAGGCCCTGTTTGGCTCGATATACCACTTGACGTGCAAGCAGCTCAAGTAGACGAAAAAAAACTAACACATTTTACCCCAGACGAACATAGAAAAATGGACCTCGTCCCGATAGTTAAAAAAACAATTGCGAAAATAAAAAGCAGTAAAAAACCCGCAATTATTGTGGGGTCTGGGATTCGTTTGAGCGGAAGTTATGAACTTTTTCATAAGGTGCTCAAAAAGCTAAAAATTCCTGTTACAACTAGCCTTACTGCTCACGATGTTATGTGGGAAGATCACCCAAATTATGGCGGGAGATTTGGCCCGTATGGAGATCAACGAGGAAATGAGTTGGTTAATGAGGCAGATTGTTTGTTAATTTTAGGAGAACGTCTTTATTTGTGGCAAATTGGTTATGACTTCGAAAACTGGGCAAAGGATGCATACAAAATCATGGTTGATATAGATAAAGAAGAGCTGAATAAATTAACTATGCGAACGCAACTAAAGGTTCAGGCAGATGTGAAAGATTTTTTGGAAGCATTAGATAAGCAACTATGATCAATTCCTATCATTTTATACTAACATTGTCCGACTTATTACGTGAAGATGATATCATCGTGACAGGAGTAGGAACTGCATATACTGGAACACATCAAGTAATAAAATTGAAAAAAAATCAACGATTGATTAGTAATATAGGTTGTGGAGGAATGGGATATGGGCTTCCAGCAGCAATTGGAGCATCTCTTGCGACCAATAAAAAACGAATCATTCTGATTGATGGAGAAGGAGGATTTCAGCTTAATATCCAAGAACTTCAGACTATCGTGCATCACAAACTTCCCATAAAAATGTTTATTTTAAATAATGATGGGTATTTGGCTCTTCGTATTACACAGACAAATTATTTTAAACGTTTGGGAGGAGTTGATTCAAAAACAGGAATAAGTTTTCCTTCGATGGAAAAAATTTCTTATGCCTATGGAATTTCTTACTTAAGAACAACTTCGAATAGAACTCTTGCGAAGGATATACAAACGACATTAGGAAAAAAAGAGGCTGTAATACATGACATTATAATCCCTCATAATCAAAAGTTGCTTGTAAGTATTAAAAATCCTAAATTCAGACCTACGTAAAAGACTGTATTGTTCGGAGGAACCCCTCTTCCAAAGAAAAATACGGTTTCCAACCAAGCGAGCATAGTTTTGCAGTACTTGGTCTGTTAACTTTAATTTTGCTTTCTACGTAAGTATCTTTTTTTGATCGTTTTTTGAAGACTACATGTAATTTTTTTTCTGGAAATAGCCCTACCAAAATGTGAGCAAGCTCTTTTACTGATACTGTTGCATTTTCGTTCGCAAGGTTATACGCTTCTGCTCTCTTTCCTTTCAGTAACACGGTAAAAAACCCAGCAACAACATCTGCAATATACGCAAATGATCTGACTGCTTCTCCATCACTTTTCATAACAATATTTTGGTTACGTACTATATTTGCAACAAAATCGGCAAATACCCGTCCATCATCAAGTTTTATCCCAGGACCATATGCGTGATATAAGCGAACAATTTTTGTTGGAACATTATACTGATGATTCCAAGAAACACACATTGTTTCTCCAATGCGTTTGCTTTCAGCGTAACAAGATCTTACTTGGATTGGATCAACAGAGCCATAGTCATTCTCAGTTGTAATTTTTTTATTTTGCATAATTCCATAGATTTCTCCAGCGCTTATGAATAAGAAACTGTCTATTGGCTGGCTTCTAGAAAATTCTAACAGATTATAGGTACCAAGTACATTTGCTTTTAACGTTCCTGCTGGATCAACGTGGTAATATTTTGGACTTGCTTGACTAGCTGCGTGAACAATAAAGTGAACTTTTTCTTTTATTCGAATTGGGAGAGCTACGTCTTGAATAATTATTTTTAAATCAGTCCTATTTTTATATGTTTTAAATCGTTCGTCAGCTTTTTTTTTATTTCTTGCAAGTCCAATTATATTAATTTTTTGAGCATTTTTCGTATTAAAATAAAGAAGTGTTTCTATAAGATAGGAAGGTAAAAATCCATTAGCGCCAGTAATAAGTATAGTCTTGTTGGCAAGTTTTTTCAGTGGGATAGTATGCGACAAGATATGCTCATAGTCTTCTTGGTAAATCTGCTTATTCATCCTTTCATTATACTACAATCTTTTTCATTGCAATCTGTTTTAAGAAACCTTATAATTTCTTTCAAGTCATCTGTCAATGAGCTAATAAAAATTTATGCATCTTGCTACATTACAAGCATCGTTTAAAAATGGAAAAATTTCAAAGCAGCAATATATTAAAAAAATGCATAAAAGACACGGTTTCTTATTCGAATATAGAGAATTTATCAAAAGTACCGATATTGCAAAGATTGAAATCTCCGATGATCGTATTACTTTTACCTCCAGAACACACGGTATCAAAATGCATGTTAACCCAAACGATAAAAGGACAACGCCAATTGAAATACTTAATTTTGGCGCTTTTGAAAAAAATGAGTTCCCTCTGCTTTTACAGTTAGTTGATAAAGGAGATAGCTTTTTTGATATAGGAGCCAATATCGGATGGGTATCAATCAGTGTTGCAAAGATCATAAAAAATGTTGCCGTTTTTGCATTTGAGCCAGTCTGTTCTACGTACGATTTTTTGAGAGACAATATTAAGCTCAACAACGTAAAAAATATCAAAACGTATAATTTTGGTTTTGCTGAAGAAGAAAAAGAATTCACATTCTACTTTAATCCAAACGACTCAGGTAGCGCGTCACTGGCAAATACCTCAATGAATGATGAAGTACAGCAAATCACTTGTATATTTAAAACACTTGATAATTTTATTAAATCTTCAAAGGCAAAAATTGATTTTATTAAATGCGATGTTGAAGGATCGGAAATACTTGTCTTTAAGGGTGGTTTAAAAGCAATAGAGAAGAGTAAGCCAATTATATTTGCTGAAATGTTACGCAAGTGGACTGTAAAATTTCATTACACGCCAAATGACACAATCGGACTACTCAAAAAAATAGGATATAACTGCTATACTGCTTCTGGAGAAACGCTTACTCCTTTTTTTGCGATGGATGAAAAAACAATACAAACAAATTTCTTCTTTTTACATAAAGAAAAACATCGAGAGAAAATTGCTCGATTTGTAGAAAATAAAATATGAAAACAATAATCCTTTCTGGTGGACTTGGGTACAGACTAAAAGAAGAAACAGAATTCAAACCAAAACCAATGGTTCTCATTGGTGGGAAACCAATTCTGTGGCATATTATGAAAATCTACTCTCATTATGGATTTAACGAGTTTATTATTGCATTGGGATATAAAGGGGATTTTATCAAACAATACTTTCTTAACCAGAAGCATTTTGCTCATGATTTTACACTTCATACAGCAACTGGATTTACAAAAATTCATAAAAAAAATGAAACAAAATTTGTTGATGATTTTAAAATAATTTTTGTTGACACAGGATTAGAAACATTGCCTGGAGAAAGAATTCTAAGAGTTAAAGATTACATCCCAAAAGAAGACACTGATTTTATGGTAACGTATGGAGACGGAGTATCAGATATTAATATTAAACATCTTGTTCGTTTTCATAAAAAACAGAAAACTATTGGTACTATTACTGGAGTTCATCCTAGAAGTAAGTATGGTTTATTAAGGGTAGACAAAAAAAATGTTGCAAATAGATTTATCGAAAAACCTGTACTTAAGGAAAGAGTTAATGGTGGATTTATGATCTTTAAAAAAGAATTTTTTAACTACTTAAGAGCTGGAGAAGTGGAACACGCAGCTTTGCAGCGACTTATTAGAAAACGAGAATTATCTGTGTATGTACATGATGGATTTTGGCACTCAATGGACACATATAACGATGTTAATAGTCTCAATGCTCTTTGGCATGAAGAGCCAAAGTGGAGAATATGGAAAGACAAGTAGTATGGGTAAAAAATCAGGGTTATCAAAAAAGCGCATCTTTGTAACCGGTGGGACAGGTTTTATTGGAGGACATCTTGTTGAAGAGCTTCTTTCTTACGGAACAACAATTGTTGTCCCGTACCTCGAAATTGACCGCAGATCAACATTTTTTGTCAACAAGCTTTCTAAGAAAGCAATAGTAACACGAGCAGATATTACAGACAAAACGAAAATGTTTTCAATACTTAAAAAGCACAAGATCGATTACATTATTCATCTTGCAGCGCAAACACTTGTAACAGAAGCATATAAGAAACCGTACGAAACATTGTACACAAATGTAATGGGTACAGTGAATCTCTTAGAAGCCACACGGTTACTTTCGCATATTAAAGGAATAATTGTTGCGTCATCAGATAAAGCCTATGGAAAAACAAAAAAAAGATATACAGAAGAATCTCCATTAAAAGGTGAACATCCATATGATGTTTCTAAATCGAGCGCAGATCTGATTGCTCAGACATACAGTAAAACCTACAAAACACCTGTTGTTATCACACGGTTTGGTAACGTTTATGGAGAAGGAGACCTCCATTTGGATCGGATAATTCCTGGAATATGTGAATCAATCACAATGAAAAAAACATTACTAATTCGAAGTGATGGGACATTTGTAAGAGATTATGTATATGTAAAAGATGTCGTGAATGGATACGTCTTTCTCCTAAACAATATCGAAAAAGTAATAGGACAGGCGTATAATTTTTCATCTAAAGACTGCTTATCTGTGTTAACGCTTGTCAAAAAAGCAGAGATGATTTTGAATTGTACCATTCCTTACAAAATTCTAAACAATGCTAAAAACGAAATACCATATCAACATTTGGATGATAAAAAAGTAAGAAAACTAGGATGGAAAAACAAGTATTCTCTTAAAAAAACTCTGAAAAATACCTTACAGTGGTATAATAATCTAATATAGATTGTTGTCGTTTGGCTATAATGTTACAATGCAATCATAATTTATGAAGACAATCATCCTTTGTGGTGGAAAAGGAACAAGGCTTGGATACGAAGCTAATTATATACCAAAAGCGATGGTAAAAATTGGTCATAATCCAGTTATCTGGCATGTAATGAAGCGTTATACACTTACTGGGCATAAAGATTTTATCCTAGCTCTTGGATCTAAAGGAGAAATGATTCGAGATTATTTTACAAGATACGAATATTATACCAATGATATAAAAGTTAATTTAGGAAAAAACACTGTCGAAGAACTCACTCATCATCAAGAGACTGACTGGACGGTAACGATGGTAGATACAGGAACTCTTGCAATGTCCGGTGCAAGAATTAACCGTTGCAAACAATACATAGAGGATGATGAGCATTTTATGGTTACCTATGCAGATTCGGTAGCAAATGTCGATATAAAAAAACTTATTGCATATCACAAGAAATCAAAGAAAATTGCTACAATTACCGGTGTCATACCACTGTACCGTGAGTTTGAATTTGTTACGAAGAAGGATGAGACTGTAGGCTTTTACGGGTTAAATAAAGATAAAGCTGGCTCCTCAGAAAGATATATTAATGGTGGTTACATGGTATTTAGTAAAGAAATTTTCCCTTATCTAAGTTCTTTTAACGAGTGTCAACTTGAGACAGAGGTCTTTTCACGTTTAATAAAAGATAAACAACTTGGGATTTTTCCCCATTATGGTTTTTGGCGCTGGCTCGATGCAGATAGAGATTATATATACCTTAACGAGCTCGCTGATAAAAACAAAATGTATTGGTTATATGAATAATGTTGTGATTATTACTGGTCCTGGATTTGAAGACTCGGAAGTTATTTTCCCCTATTTTCGTTTACAAGAAGAAGGGTATTCTGTTGATGTGGTAACAAGTAATGACTTACCAGTCACAGGAAAACATGGGTATCCTCAAGAGCCAACGATTAAGATAAGTGAATTAGGAAAGAAAAAATATGATCTCGTTGTTATTCCAGGCGGGAATGAAGCTCCTGATAGAGTTCGTCAGGTAAAAGAAATTCTTGATTTTGTTAAACAGATGTATAAGAAGGGTAAAGTTATTTCCAGTATATGCCATGGACCTTGGGTACTTATCTCAGCAGGAATCATAAAAGGGAAAAATGCCACATGCTATAAGGGGATGAAAGATGATCTTATTAATGCCGGTGCTTTTTACCGTGAAGTTCCCTATGTGATTGATGGAAATATTATTACATCTGATCATCCAAGAAATTTGGGAGTATGGATGAAAACTACGATTTCATTACTTCGTAAGAAATAGTTCCAAGACATGAAAAGTAACACACAGAGTAATAGTATAGTGCGTATCTACAGATCAAAATCTGATATTGAAAATTTGTCAAGACTGCGAACCTCTATACCAACGGAAATCGATACTTACGATTATAAGGGCGTTATAGTAAACAAACCGTGGGGATATGAATATCTTATGTATGAGAATCAGTATGTTGCAATATGGATTCTTCACCTAAAACACCAGCATAAAACATCAATGCATTGTCACCCAAATAAAAAAACTTCATACATTGTACTCTCAGGTACAGTGGTATGTTCTACCCTAGAAGGCTGGACAGAATGTAAAGAAGGAGAGGGACTAATTATTGACGAGGGTGTCTTTCATTGTACAAAAGTATCCTCAGAAAAAGGAGCTATTGTTATGGAAATTGAATCTCCTCCAAATAAAAAAGATTTAGTCAGGTTAAAAGACGAATATGGCCGTGAGAATCAAGGATATGAAGAAGCAGATAAAATGTCTAAGAAAATTGAAGAGTATGAGTACATCGATTTTCATAACATGCCAGTTAAAAAGAAACATAGTAAAACTCTAAGAAATTGTCTACTTTCTGTACATATAAGTGAAAGTAATAATATTGATCAGAAAATAAAGCGCGAATCTGCTCATATTCTCTGTTTATTACAAGGCAAGCTTCATGATATAAATGGCAATACCGTGCTTACTCCGGGAGAAGCAGGAGTAATAAGTGAAATTAAAGGACATAAGGGGCTTGTAGCCTTTGGTAAAATGACCTATCTTACTCTTAATTATAAGAACGACTATGAGTGAAATATACGTTGATGCAAAAGATATTAAAACGTTCTTTTCTGAAGTATTTAAAGCAATTAATATCCCCAAAAAGATTTACGATCTCGTTGTTGATGGGTTAGTCGAAACCTCACTCAGAGGTGTTGATTCACATGGAATTCGGCTCATGCCTCACTACATTAGAGCAGCAAAAAGTGGAAGAATTAATAAGCATCCCAAAATTACTTTTAAAAAAACATCGCTAGCCACTGCCATGTTAGATGCTGATCATACGTTTGGTATTGCAGCTGGAAATATTGCCATGCAAAAAGCTATAAAAATAGCAAAAAAAACGGGAATTAGTGCGATTGCAGTAAAAAACTCTACTCATTTTGGAGCCGCAGCAATTTATTCTCTTCTTGCTGCAAAAAATGATATGATCGGTCTTAGTTTTACCCATACGGATTCACTTGTTTTACCCTTCGGTGGAAAAAAAGCATATTTGGGTACCAATCCGATTTGTTTTGCTGCTCCATGTCTTAAAGAAGAACCATTTTGTCTCGATATGGCAACAAGCAAAATTCCCTGGAATAAACTGTTGGTTTATCGGAGTAAAAAACAAAAGTTAGAACCTAACTGGGTTGCCGACGAAAATGGAATTGCAACAACAGATCCTGAAAAAGCAATCGCATTACTTCCTTTGGGGGGATATAAAGGATATGGATTAGCAATAATGATTGAGATACTGTCAAGTCTTTTGACGGGAATGGCATTTGGTCCGCACGTAAAATCAATGTACCCTCTTGATAATGAAAAAAGAAAGCTTGGCCATTTCTTTATCGCAATTGATATAGCGAAATTTGAAGACCTTCAGCTTTTTAAGAAACGCATGGCATCGCTTGTAAAAGAACTTCGAAGCGTTCCTCCAGCAAAAGGTTTTTCAAACGTTGCCGTATCAGGAGATCCGGAAAAAAACATGCACAAAACAAGAAGTAAAAAAGGTATTCCCTTACTTGAGCAACAAGGAGAAGAGTTTATAAGTATTGCAAAAGAACTACATATGAAAAGAAAAGACTTTTCGTTTTTGGTCAAATAGTTTTGTCTCCAAATGCAAAAAAAGAAAGCTATACTTTTTGATTACGATGGGGTTTTAGCTGATACGGTCAATGATAATTTCCAAGCGTTGTATCACGCTTTTAAAACACATAATAAAAAAATAAAGAAAAGTGATTACATGTCTTTAGAAGGAATGAGTCTTTTCGGTATTGTCGAAAATATAGGTGCGAAGTATGGAGTCAAGAAAATTTTTTTCCCGGAGATTGTCAAAGAGAAGGAAATGTTTTATAAAAAACATAATAGATTTCGTTTATACGAGGGAATTGAGAAATTAGTAATGATGTTAAAAGACAAAAATATGAAACTTGCGGTAGTTTCTGGTGCATCAAAAGAAAGGCTCTTTTCAGCTACAAATACTTCCTTTTTACAGTTGTTTGATGCAATTATTACGGGAGAGACTGTTAAAAATTACAAACCTCACCCCGATCCATATATTACTGCTTTGCGTTTGTTAGATGTCACCAGTCAAGAAGCAATTGTCGTAGAAAATGCACCGCTCGGAATTGAGTCAGCAAAAAGCGCACAGATTTTTTGTATCGCCTTTACCTCTACTTTGGAAAAAAGTTATCTCGCTAGAGCAGATATGGTTGTAGACACTGTAAAAAAGTTGCATAATAATTTGGAAAAAATAATTGGAGGGGGTGAATTGATATGAACACAGTTCACTATTTATGTACAGGGAGCTGTCATGCAGATATATCTGAAAAGCAGTACAATGCAGGTCTTATGGTTTGTGGAAATAATGCATGTGAGAAAAAAGAACAACCGTTTGAAAAAGTAACTATCTGTGATGTCTGTAAAAAGACGATACAAGAAAAAGAAACCCATCAACACATGTAGTCATTTTCAAAAATAGCCGCATATCCTTGCTTGCTATCTCGTAAGATATGATGGAGCCATGAGGAAATTCGTTATATAATGTTTAAGCGACTATCCGAGGGCTGTTAGCCCTCGGCTGTAAAGCGTCAACTCGGAATTATTGTTCGAGCCTGTCGAGAACTTCTCGACTCGTCCGCCTTTGGCGAGACTTCGCTCGAAGAATAATGTCTGAAAACCGAGGACTCTTAGTCCTCGGAATGTTTATTACCAATCGTAGCCTTGCGAAGCAAAGCGAAGTGGTATAGGATAGATATTTATGCGCAGGCTGTTATACATCTCGCTTTCCTGTTTGGCTCTTTTGTTTGTGGTACTGTTTGTCTGGGCAGTTTTTATAAACAAACCTGTGCAAGCAAGCCCAGTTTCACCACTTCCCAATTTTCTCTCGCTTTCTGAGAACAATCAGGTAAAACTGTTGGATTTTTGGCAGCCGATTATTGAAGCGATCTCTGGTGAAGATGAAACAATTGCTTTTAGCGCCGAATCAATTCTGATTTTTGACTTAACGACTAACAAAACTCTCTATGAAAAAAATACTAAAGAAAAATTGGCGATGGCATCTTTGACAAAGATCATGACCGCAATTGTTGCTCTGGAAAATAAAAAACCAGATGATCGGTATGTCGTTAGAGCTGAATATCTGGTCGGAGAAAATACCATGGGACTCGAGAAAGGTGAAGTACTTTCTCTTGAAGAACTCTTATATGGTTTGATCCTTCATTCAGGCAATGATGCTGCTGAGACACTTGCTGGCAGTTTTCCCGGCGGTAAATCTGCGTTTGTTGTGGCAATGAATAACAAAGCAAAAGCTCTGGGAGCAGAACAAACAGTCTTTTCTAATCCTTCCGGATTACAAGGTGATGGAAGCCAGTTGTCGACGGCTTATGATCTGTTGGTAATTACCCGTTACGCGCTTGAAGCATTTCCTCTGTTTAGAAAAGTTTCTGAAACATATGAATACACCATTCCCCAAACCACAACACACAAAGAGTATGTTTTGACCAATGAAACAAATCTCTTGTCATCATATCCTGGAGTGAAAGGCGTGAAGACTGGCTATACGCCAGAAGCTGGTTTATGTTTAGTAACATATCTGGACCATAAAGGTCATAAGCTGATCGGAATATTACTCAACAGTGAAAATAGAAGACAGGAAATGAAAGATCTTTTGGATCTCTCCCTTACATCCCTTGGGATAAAGCCACCTGAGCATGAGTAGTATAGGTTCATAAATACTTTAGTTGAATATCAGCCTCGTTTCAAGTACAATACAGTTGCGCCGCGGTGGTGGAATGGCAGACACGAGGGCCTTAAGAGCCTTTGTCCTTAACGGATGTGAGAGTTCGACTCTCTCTCGCGGCACTTCTGCAAAGCAGAATTGCCTTGCGAGAACTAATGTGTGTTTAAGGTTTACATATTAAGTAGTGTTGAGCATCCTGATAAAACATACGTAGGAAAAACAATTAAGCCAGTACAAGATAGAGTTAAGGAGCATAATGCGGGTTTATCACAATATACAAAAGCGTATAAGCCTTGGAAATTACTTTATTATGAAACCTTTTATTGTGATCTATGTGCTGATAAAAGAGAAAAATTCTTAAAGTCTGGTTTAGGATTTAGGTTTAGAAAAATAATTTATGATAATTATGCAAAGCTAAAATAGCATTCTGCTTTGCAGAACGGGGAGTAGCTCAGTCCCGCTTTGCGGGATCAAGTAGTATCAAGCTTTTTGGGTCGGGGACTAGCTCAGTTGGCTAGAGCGCGCGGTTTGGGACCGTGAGGTCGGAGGTTCGAGTCCTCTGTCCCCGACCGAAAAAGCAGTTACTACTAAGATTCTCTAGAGCGCGCGCCGAAGGTGGGACCGTGAGGTCGGAGGTTCGAGTCCTCTGTCCCCGACCGATAACCCAGCTAAGACTAGATTGTCTAAATTTTGAAGGTGGAACTGTGAGATCGGAGGTCGAAGATACTGGGAGCGAAGCGAGCATGTATTCGAGTCCTCTTTCCCCGACCAAGTTAGACATTGAGAGTTTTCGGCAGAAGGTACGCGCTCGCTTCGCTCGCGCACTGGGGGGATTTTATGCTGATTTTCCGCCGCAATCCGCCAAACTCCCGACCAATCCCAGCCGTCTGCTGGAACCCCCCAGCGGATTTTTCGGGCGGCGGGGCCGAAATAAAAGAAAGAATGGTTGAGCTTGCCCCACCCTTCCCATGCGCGCGCAACAAAGCGGAACTCCCTTTTGTTTGGATAAGTATTTTGAGATTTGTTATCATTGTAATTGATGAAAGTTAAAGGATACTTTCTAACCTATACAATATAATTTCAAGTAATAAATTTATGGAAGAACAACAACCACAATTAACGAAACGGGGGCGCAGATAACTAAGGCGTCAAGAAAAAGATCAAGAAAGATCACAAATGATAAAACGTAAAACTATGCACAAGATTTTTATCTGGACATTAATTGTGTTAGGAGTAGGCGGTATAATTTGGGGGTTAGTAAAGTTTGCTAGCAATTCTGCCTCTGATAAAACCATATTACCAGTGAATGCTATTTCTGAATCTGATTGGGTCAAAGGAGCAAAGACGCAAAAAATTGTTCTCATTGAATATAGTGATTTTCAATGTCCTGCCTGCGGCGCGTACTATCCTGTGACAAGACAACTCGTAGAGGAATTTGGCGAAAATATTGCTTTTGTGTATCGCCATTTTCCTCTGCGTCAAATTCACCAAAACGCTGAGCTGGCGGCACGTGCCGCAGAAGCAGCTGGCAAGCAAAATAAATTTTGGGGAATGCACGATCTGATATTTGAAAATCAGAAAGAATGGTCAAACAAAAAAAACGTAAAAGAATTTTTTGTGAAGTATGCAGACGCTCTTAATTTGAACAAAGAACAATTCGTTGTTGATTTTGATTCAAGGGAAATAAAAGACAAGATAAATGCTGATTATCAAAGCGGGCTTCGTTTTAATGTGAACGCAACTCCCACTTTCTTTCTAAACGGAGAGAAATTGCAAAACCCAAGAAATTATGAAGATTTTAAATCCCTTATCCAAGGAGCTGTTTCTCAACAATAATTATGAACCAGGCAATAAAAACCATTCTTATCTCATCAATCGTCGGTGCTGTTGTCGGGAGCGGCGCGACTTTTCTTTTTCAGAATAATCAAAAATCAACCGAGCAAGAACTCATAAAGGAATTTTACGAGATCGAAAATGCCGTTTACGTTAGCCCCCATAGTTTGCGCCAAAAAATGTCCAAGGGACAGATAGACGAGTATGTTTTAGTGGATTTGCGAAGTCAGGAAGAATACGAAAAAGAACATATTATTACAGCGATGAGCGTCCCTGCCTATAAAGACCCGAATACTTCTGCCTATAATGAGAGAGACCGCATAATCGGGCAATTTCAAGAATTGATAAAAAACGATCCGAACAAAGAAATTATTGTTTACTGTTATAGCATGCCTTGTATGACCGGAAGAAAAATCGGGAAAATGCTTGCCGAAAATGGAATGTATGTTAAACATCTCGGGATTGGCTGGAATGAATGGCGATATTTTTGGAATCTATGGAACCACGATGGCGAATCGCCAACGAAAGTAGAGGATTTTGTGGTAAGCGGCAAAGAGCCAGGTGTACCCAGGGTTCAGGAATTGCCTTCGCCGTGTGGTGAAGGAGAGTTTGGCTGTTAAATGTTCTACAAAAGTTGTAGACTAAATTTGATATGAAAAAACATTTTTGGCTATCAATAATCATTTTGCTGGTTGTTTTTGCGTACGCCGTTATCCGCTACAATGTCATCAAAGGAGTGCCATGGGTTGAACTGCCGCTTTATATCTCAAACAAAGCAATATCCCTCTCGGCTGTCATGTTTATTGCGCTTTCATACGCGCTTGGGTCTTTGGCGCGATTTTGGCCAAAGACATTTGTCCCTGCGCTTAATATGCGAAAGTTTTTCGGACTTCTCGGGTTTGGCCTGGCAGCCCTTCATGGTCTTATCTCTCTTCTGATTTTTACCCCCGCCTATTATCCGAAATTCTTCCTTGAGACTGGCAAACTTAATCTCGTTGGTGAGCTATCAATGCTCTTTGGAGTTTTGGCCTTTTTTGTCTTTGCGTTGGTAGCCATTTCCTCAATTCCCGCGGTGGCAAAATCAATGGAACCAGAGCGGTGGCTCGCCATGCAGCGCATCGGCTATTTTGGTCTCGTTCTTGTTTTCTTTCATGTATTCTCTATGGGGCTTGAAGGATGGTTAAAGCCAAGCGGGTGGCCCGGCGGGTTGTTGCCCATAAGCCTTGTGGCCGCTAGTGTAATAGCGCTCGCGTTGCTTGTAAAAATCGCCGCAATAGTTTCCCCCAAAGAGACGAGCGAAATAAAGACTTAACTGGAAATTATGAAAAAGAGAAAAATTTTGGTTTTATTTTACAGTCTCGGCGGCAAAACCGCCGATTTGGCACGTGAGGTGGCAAAAGGCGCGGCAGAGGTTGTTGATACAGAGGTGATAATAAAACGAGTTCCTGAACTTATTTTAGAAGAAGTGTTTGAAAAGAATCCCGCGCTAAAAGAAAGAAAAGAAAAGTTAGAAAAAGAATTCCCCGAAACCACAATAGACGATCTCACAAGCGCGGATGCAGTGGCTTTCGGCACGCCGGTTCATTTTGGCTCCTTTGCTTCTCAAATAAAGCAGTTTATTGACCAACTCTCGCCCGTCTTTGCAGGAGGGCTGATGGTAAATAAACCAGCCTCTGTTTTTTGTGTTTCTGGAAGTCTCCATGGCGGTGAGGAATTAACGCTGATATCGCTCATAATTCCGCTTTTGAATTTAGGGATGATCCCCGTAGGTATTCCGTATCCTATTCAAGGAGCAGGGCCGGAATTTAACGCTGGCAGCCCTTATGGTGCTATATTCGTAAGCGGAGCAAAAGGAGAAAAGGAGCTTGAAGAAGACGACAAAATGATTGCCAATATTCTTGGTCGGCGTTTAGCCATGATGGCGCAACTTTTGAACTGTGGTTGTGAACGATGTAATGTCTGCCATGACTTGACGAGGAAAAAACATGAGTGAACGTTGATTTGAGACCCCCCCCAGCCCCCTTCCTTTTTGCCCGCTTGCTCACCGCTCCGAAGGTGCGGCTGGGGTGGGAGCTGCGGGGCGGGTCAATTCCGTTCCCTCCGTCGCCCTTCGGGCTTTGGCGGGCAGGCAAAGTAGGTTCGCACTGCGTTCAGTAATTGTGACCAAAACCTCTGCTATAATTCGAATTGTGGTGGCTGTACTCTTACTTCTTCTCGAACTTCTGGTATTTCTGGTCATTGGATTTCTTTTTTTCTACATTCCTGGGCTTTTTATCCTTTCTTTCACCAAACAAAAACTTACCTATCCTACAAATGTTTTTCTTCCGATCGTAACCGGGATTATCGCGTTTACCCTTTCTGTATACGTACTTTCCTGGCTGCATCTGACTATTTTACTCTACCCCATTGCCCTTCTGGTTTTGTTTTTATCGTTTAAACGAAGGATTTTGCATGCGATTTCTCTTCCAAAAGAACACAGAATCCCAAGCCTTCTCACACTCATTCTTGCAATTATTTTCAGCCTTGAGATGATCCCAAACGGAAACTTTGGCAACACCATCTATCACTTTGGCGATGATCTTGCTCACCTTGCATACATCAAAGAGCTGATGCATGCGTTTCCACCACAACATCCCGGTTTTGCAGGCGTCCCTCTTGCCGGATATCATTTCTTCTATGATTTTTTGATTGCCTCAACAGCCAAACTCTCTTATGTCTCTCCGTTTTCACTCTACTTTCATTTCATGCCCTTTCTTGTTGCACTCGGATGGGCATTTGGCGCATACGCACTTTTATATGTATGGATCAAAAAAATCTCTGCCGCTCTTTGGGGAGTTTTTTTGGTTTTGTTTGGCAGCAGCTTTGGCTATATTCTCTTTTTTTTAGGGCATCCTGGTATGACTCTGGGGAGCTACCTTGGCTTTGAACAACCACAAACAGCACTGCTCAACGCGCCCTACTCATTCTCAGTTGTGATTATCCTTGCTGTACTTCTTCTGATACACAACTATTTACAATCCAAAGATAGAGTAACTCTTTTTCTGATTGCTATTTTTGTGGGTATTGCGCCCATGTTTAAGGTTTACGGAGGAATTATCTTAATAGGAGGGTTTGGCGGGTTGGTTTTATACGAACTGTATAAAAAGAATTTCTCAGTCATTTTGGCAGGCCTTGTTTCTGCAGGTGTGTTTGCGGGAACATTTGGCGTATTTTCAGGAAGCGGAGCAGGGCTCTTTTATTTCCCGTTTTGGCCGGTTGAGCGGATGTTCGATCACATTTTTCCAGAATATGGTTGGAAAGAGAAACTTAATTCCTACGGCAAATATCAGGTAATCGGTGGGCTTGCCACGACCTATGTGTATAGTATTGCGTATTTTCTTATCGCCAATCTTGGAACAAGATTTATCGGTATACTTCTTCTCCCCTTACTCCTGCTGAGATCAAGAAAACTTCCATCAGTATTTGCCTGTCTAATTTTATTGATGCTTTCAGTGAGTGTTATCGTTCCGATGTTTTTTGCTCAGACAATTAAAGTCTTTGATATGATCCAGATGCTGTGGTACTACCCATTTTTTGCATCGCTTTTTGCGGCAATCGGACTTTCAAACTTTTTTTCTCTGCAGTTTTCCAAACTCACAAAGATAGTGATTGGACTGCTCATAGTTCTTGCAACATTACCCACGGCATATGCCAACCTGCAAACACACGTTATCCCGCTTCTGACCGTGAAACGAACTTCATTATCAAACGACTATTATCAGGCAATGGCGTGGCTATCTCAAAATGGATCGTACACAGATACGGTTCTTGAGCTTCCTGTTGGAAAGGAGTATATTCACAAAGAAAATGCCTATGCCTGGTTTAATTCTTCCTCAGCGCATATCCCAGCGTTTGGCAATCATCGGACTTTTTTGCAAAATCAATATATTGTTTTTCCCAATATGCCGGTTGATCAGCGTTTGGATTTACTCGTGTTACTAAACAGCGTTGAGTTTGGGAAAAACCGAAATGATCAAGAGGTTGCAAAAGTTTTAATAGAGTTGAAAAACAACAACATTTCCTATATTTATATAGCCAAACCGCTTACCATGTTTGCAGATACGTCTGTGAGACTCGTCTTCCAAAACCCAGTAGCTGTAATCTACAAAATTAACTAGCCTCATTCTTGGAAACAACCCTCAATATTGTTATAATGAGTTAAGCGACTATCCGAGGGCTGTTAGCCCTCGGCTGTAAAGC